>Ga0214919_10002080_pt1 | contig 31926 bp, 29 predicted proteins | sample LL1503_MetaG_FD_177994 | JGI IMG/M metagenome (GOLD analysis project Ga0214919, IMG submission 177994) | Freshwater microbial communities from Lake Lanier, Atlanta, Georgia, United States - LL-1503 | ecosystem: Environmental > Aquatic > Freshwater > Lake | place: USA: Georgia | collected... | reverse complement strand
AAAAAGATCCAGCAAGTGAGATTTGGCTGATCGCACGATAGGCAAGGTTGCGGGCTTCGGTGAGATCTTCTCCTACACCTGTAACGGTTAGTACTCGACCCCCTGAAGAAACAAGTTCTTCATCCTTGTGAGTAGTGCCTGCATGAAAAATTGAAACATTGTTGATGGATGAGAACCCTGAGATAACTCCTCCTGATTGAGGTGCTGCTGGATATCCCTGCGCCGCCAGTACAACTGTGACAGCGGATTCATCGCTCCACTCCAAAGTAGTGCCACTTAGATTTCCAGTAGCTGCGTTATATAAAAGAGTTGCAAGTGGAGTCTTCAAACGTGGAATTAACACTTGAGTTTCTGGATCACCAAAGCGTGCGTTGAATTCAATAACTCGAGTTCCATGATCTGTTAACGCAAGACCTGCATATAACAAACCAACAAATGGTGTACCTCGCGCAGCCATTTCTGCGATCATTGGTGCAAGAACTCTTGTGTGGGTATCTTCAATTATGTCGGATGGTGCCCATGGCAATGGAGAGTACGCACCCATGCCTCCGGTGTTAGGTCCTGCATCTCCATCAAGTGCGCGCTTGAAATCTTGTGCGGGTTGCATTGGAATAATTGTTGTTCCATCGCTAATTCCAAATAAAGAAACTTCAGGACCATCTAGAAACTCTTCAATAACTACTCGCTTACATGCAAGTGCGTGATCTAAAGCTTCTTGTCGATTACTGGTGACAACAACGCCTTTACCTGCCGCTAGACCATCATCTTTAACAACATACGGTGCATCAAAGGCATCTAAGGCGATCTCTATCTCTTCTTTGCTGGTGCAGGTAAAGCTATGCGCAGTAGGTACTCCTGCATCACGCATAACCTCTTTAGCAAAGTGCTTTGAACCTTCTAGTTGTGCCGCCGCTTTTGAGGGCCCAAAGACAGCGATATTGGCTGCTCGTAGCTCATCGGCAACACCATTAACTAGAGGAACTTCTGGTCCAACGACCACTAAATCAACTTGCAGCTTTTTTGCTAACGCAACAATCGCTGCATTATCTGTAATTAATAATGGATGACATTGTGCAAACTGCGCGATACCAGGATTTCCGGGTGCGACATGAAGTTCGGTACATGCTGGATCTGCTTGCAGTCCTACCCCTAGTGCGTGTTCGCGACCGCCGCTTCCGACTAGGAGGATTTTCATTCTTAGATGAAATCCTTTACGACAATTGTTTGATCGCGACCGGGACCAACGCCAATCGCGCTCATCGGCGCACCTGAAATCTTTTCAAGGAATGCAACGTAATCCTGAGCATTCTTTGGAAGATCAGAGAGTTTGCGGGCGCCAGAGATATCTTCGGTCCAACCAGCTAAGTATTCGTAGATTGGCTTTGCATGGTGGAAATCTGTTTGTGATGCTGGAAGCTCTTCAACTCGCTTGCCATCGATTTCGTAGGCAACGCACACTGGAATCTTTTCCCAACCAGTTAATACATCTAGCTTTGTTAGGAAGAAATCAGTTAAACCATTAACGCGAACTGCATAACGAGCAATCGGAGCATCAAACCAACCGCATCGACGTGCGCGACCGGTAGTTACGCCAACTTCTCCACCGATACGACGAAGTGCTTCTCCATCTTCATCAAAGAGTTCAGTTGGGAAAGGTCCGCTACCAACACGTGTTGTGTACGCCTTCAAAATTCCGATGACACGGTCGATCTTTGTAGGTCCGATTCCTGAACCAGTACAAGCACCACCTGCGGTTGGATTACTTGAAGTTACAAATGGATAAGTACCATGATCGACATCGAGCAAAGTGCCCTGAGAACCCTCTAGAAGTACTCGCTTTCCAGCCTTCAGCGCTTCATCCAAGATCAAAACAGTATCTGCAACATATGGGCGCAAAATATCTGCGTACTTCAAATACTCCTCTAGAACCTCATCAACTTCGATGTTCTTACGGTTGAAAACCTTGATCAAAATCTGATTCTTATCGCGCAACGCACCTTCAAGCTTTTGGCGAAGAATTGATGGATCAAATAGATCCTGAACACGAATGCCGATCCGGTTAATTTTGTCTGCATATGCAGGACCAATTCCGCGACCAGTTGTTCCAATCTTTGATTTACCCAAGAAACGCTCTGACACCTTGTCGATTGTGCGGTGATAAGGAGTAATCAAATGTGCGTTAGTTGAAATCAGTAACTTGCTTGTATCAATACCGCGTTCATTTAATCCGCGGATCTCTTCAAGTAAAACACTTGGATCGATAACAACACCATTTGCAATGACTGGAATTACATTTGGAGAAAGAATTCCTGATGGCAGTAAGTGAAGGGCGTACTTTTGATCACCAATAACAACTGTGTGTCCTGCGTTGTTGCCGCCTTGGTAGCGAACAACGTAATCAACGCGATCACCCAATAGGTCGGTAGCTTTACCCTTGCCTTCGTCGCCCCACTGAGCGCCGAGTAATACCAATGCAGGCATGAGTAAAGCCTTTCCGACTAGTTGTTAATTACTTGAGTGATGTAGTTCCTGTTGAACGAAGATCTTCGCAAGCACGAACAACGCGAGCTGCCATTCCTGCTTCAGCAAGCTTGCCCCATGCGCGTGGATCGTAAGCCTTCTTGTTTCCAACTTCGCCATCGATCTTGAGAACGCCGTCGTAGTTCTTGAGCATGTGATCAACAACTGGACGTGTAAATGCGTACTGAGTGTCTGTATCAACATTCATCTTAATTACGCCGTAATCAAGTGATTCGCGGATCTCTGAAAGTAGTGAGCCAGAACCACCGTGGAATACCAAGTCCATTGGCTTGCTTCCTGCTGGAAGACCAAGCTTGGCTGAAACCGCCTCTTGCAATGTTGCAAGAATCTTTGGCTGCAGTACAACGTTTCCTGGCTTGTAAACACCGTGAACATTTCCAAATGTTGCTGCCACCATGTAGCGAGCATTTGCATCTGTTCCAAGTGTTTCAACAGTTAGAAGTGCATCTTCTGGAGTCGAGTACAACTTCGCATCATGCTTTGCTTCGATGCCATCTTCTTCTCCACCAACAACACCAATTTCGATTTCAAGAATTGTCTTTGCAGCAACTGACATCGCCAACATTTCCTTAGCGACCTTCATGTTTTCAGGCATATCAACAGCTGATCCATCCCACATATGTGAGTTGAACAATGGAGCCTTGCCTGACTTAAGACGATCAGCACCAAATGCAAGAAGTGGACGCATGAAGCCATCTAACTTTTCTGCTGGGCAGTGATCGGTGTGAATTCCAATGTTTACCTTGTAGTTCTTTGCAACTACATGTGCGTACTCTGCGAGCGCAACTGCACCATCAACCATGTTCTTAACTGTTGAACCAGATGCGTATTCCGCACCGCCCCAAGAGAACTGAATGATTCCATCTGACTCAGCTTCGGCGAATCCACGAATAGCTGCTGTCAGGGTTTGTGATGATGAAACGTTAATTGCTGGATATGCGAATGCGCCCTTCTTAGCGCGGTCCAACATATCTGCGTAAATTTCAGGGGTTGCAATTGGCATAGTGTGACTCCTATGGGCTCGTTGTAAATCTTTAGACTGAGCGCTTCGTTGAGTCGTCTAGAGGCTTACGACCAATCCTCTCACCTTCGCCCGAATGGCACAAAAAGACCCTCCGTAGCCTTGCTGGGAGGGTCTTTATGCGTGGCATTTACCTGTTAACTCACCGTTTTTAGGGCGTTGGCCAAGAACTTAGCCAGGGCCGCCACTAACACTGGATTACTCAACAGCTTGATCAGCGCCAGAATAAATGAGGTCAGCATTGTGTCTCCTTTCTAGTGGGGGCATCTTCTGGGAAGCCCTGTTATTACAAATTTCATTGGGAATTCTCTGTTGATAACAAAGTTGAACAGGTAGCCTCTAGCGTTATGAGTCAAGATCACGAATCACTAGAGAACCTGCTCAATGAGGATCGTCAATTTCCGCCAACAGCAGAGTTTGCGGCGCAAGCTAATGCGACCGCAGCTCTTTACGATCTAGCTGAAAAAGATCGCTTGGCCTTTTGGGATCTGCAAGCAAAGGCGTTGAGTTGGGACACTCCATGGACGCAAACCTTGCAATGGGAAGCACCTTACGCACAGTGGTTTGTTGGTGGAAAGATCAATGCATCATTTAATGCTTTAGATCGACATGTGATTGAAGGTCGTGGAGACCGAGTCGCGTTTCACTTTGAAGGTGAACCGGGCGATACACGAACAATTACTTATGCGCAGTTACTAGTCGAAGTTAAGAAAACCGCAAATGCGCTCATTGAGTTAGGTATCCAAGCAAAGGATCGCGTCGCTATCTATATGCCGATGATTCCAGAGGCTGCGATTGCAATGTTGGCATGTGCGCGAATCGGTGCAGCTCACTCAGTTGTCTTCGGTGGTTTTTCTGCAGATGCGTTGTTGTCTCGAATTCAAGATGCAGATGCCAAGTTAGTTATTACCGCAGATGGTGGATTTAGAAAGGGTGGAGCATTTGCACTAAAGCCAGCTGTTGATGAAGCGTTAAAGGGTCAGCACAATGTTAAAAATGTTTTAGTTGTGCAACGCACAAAACAAGAAACCGCCTGGAACTCAGCAACTGATATCTGGTGGCATGAAATTGTCGATCGCCAATCAGCTGAACACACAGCGCAGGGCTTTGATTCTGAGCACCCGCTCTTCATTTTGTACACCTCTGGAACCACCGCAAAGCCAAAGGGAATCTTCCACACAACCGGTGGATACCTAACGCAGGCTGCCTATACCCATCGAGTTGTCTTTGATATCAAGCCTGAAACAGATGTGTACTGGTGCACCGCAGATGTTGGTTGGATAACCGGACATAGTTACATTGTTTATGGACCGTTAATGAATGGTGCAACACAAGTAATGTATGAAGGAACTCCAGATACACCACATAAAGGACGTATTTTCGAACTCATTGAAAAGTACGGCGTAACAATTTTGTACACAGCTCCTACTTTGATTCGCACCTGGATGAAGTGGGGAGATGAACACCCCAATAAATTCAATCTTTCTTCTTTGCGTTTACTTGGTTCAGTTGGTGAACCAATTAATCCTGAAGCATGGATGTGGTACCGCGAAGTTATTGGTGGTAATCGTTGCCCAATCGTTGATACCTGGTGGCAAACAGAAACCGGTGGAATCATGATTTCACCGCTGCCTGGTGTTACCGCAACAAAACCTGGATCTGCAATGACAGCAATTCCTGGAATCAGCGCCGTGGTTGTTGATGATGCTGCAAATCCAGTTGCAAAGGGTCATGGAGGATTTTTAATTCTTGATAAGCCATGGCCCGGAATGTTGCGCGGTGTGTGGGGCGAAGATGAGCGGTACAAAGAAACATATTGGTCACGATTTAAGGGCATTTACTTTGCTGGAGATGGTGCGAAGTTAGATAAGGATGGAGCAATCTGGTTGCTCGGTCGTGTCGATGATGTGATGAATGTTTCTGGACACCGTATTTCCACAACTGAAGTTGAATCAGCACTTGTCTCTCATGAGGCTGTTGCGGAAGCTGCTGTGGTTGGCGCCCAAGATGCAATGACAGGGCAAGGAATTGTGGCCTTCGTTATTTTGCGTGGTGGAATTGCACATGCAAGTGGAGAAAAGTTAGTTACAGAGCTTCGTAACCACGTTGCTAAAGAGATTGGTGCGATTGCAAAGCCACGACAGATTTTGGTTGTAGCTGAACTTCCTAAGACTCGAAGCGGCAAAATCATGCGTCGATTACTCAAGGATGTTGCTGAAAACCGCCAGGTTGGAGATGCAACAACCCTTGCCGATCCAAATGTTATGAAGCTGATTTCTGAAGGTTTGAACACATCAAAGGATGAGGATTAAAGCTTTACTCCTAGATATTTTTCGGTAAGTGTCACAATCTCATCGAGATCTTTGATGATTCCCACATGCTTATAAGCAACTGAACCATCTGCTGCGATAAACCAGGTAACTGGAACACCTAAACCAAAGTACTCACGTGAGCGACCATCGGGATCATACAGATTTGGCCAGGTAATTCCATTGCGTTCCACAAATGTGCGGCCATCATCAAAGTTAGCCTCTTCAACATCAACGCCAACTAATTGAACCTTGCCTTGTGCCTTGTCATGGAAAGCGCGCAGTACTGGCATCTCTTTCTTACATGGGCCACACCATGATCCCCACACATTTACAACCATTGGTCCACGTAATGCACCTAGTTGTGCGCCTTCGCTTCGGTCAAGGCAATCCATTTGAACGCCGCCGGTAAATGTTGAATCCTGCGAAATTGAATCGCATGAAACAACTTCACCCTTCACATAGGATGATGAAGGAGAACAAGCGGTCAGCAATAACAATGCTGCAGCAACAAGCGCTCTCTTCATCGAAAATCCTTATCTGTTTTCACTAACAGTAATGCTTTCTCTTTATCCATCTCGCCAATTCCAACGCTGGGGCAGATTTTTGCTACGGGGCAAGCACCACACGCTGGTTTGCGCGAGTGACAAACTCTGCGTCCGTGCCAAATCATGCGCTGTGAAAGATTTGTCCATTCAGGTTGTGGAATCAATTGCTGAACAACCATTTCAACCTTTACGGGATCTGTTTCTTTAGTCCAACCAAAACGTCGTGACAATCGCCCGAAGTGTGTATCAACGGTTATCCCTGGCGTATCAAAGGCATGACCTAAAACAACGTTGGCGGTTTTACGTCCGACACCTGGCAAAGTTATTAACTCTTCGAGCGTGCGCGGAACTTCTCCTCCAAAGTCTTCAAGCAATTTAATGTTTAGAGCCTTTATATTTCGGGCCTTTGCACGATAGAAACCGGTGGAGTGCACTAGATCTTCAATTTCATGAATATCTGCTTTTGCATACGCCTTCGGGTTTTTGTACTTTTTAAAGAGGGCAGGAGTAACAGTGTTAACTCTCTTATCCGTGCATTGAGCGCTTAGTACCGTCGCAATGATTAATTCAAGCGGGTTTGTAAAATCCAATTCACAGCGAATATTTGGGTAAGTCTTCGTAAGGATGCGATAGACCGCCTTAGCCCTTTTGCGGGTTTCGCTATCGACCTTCATGGGTAGTAAAGTACTCCTCGTGAGCACAGAACAAGATGTCGTACGTAAGGCCCCGCTATTTACCGCCCTGGATGATGTAGCTGCCGCTTCTTTGCGCGCATCAATGGACTCGGTAAAGATCGCAAAGGGCTCTGTCCTATTTGCTGAAGGTGACGAGGGTGATCACCTGTATGTAATTGTTGAAGGAAAGTTAAAGCTTGGAACTTCAAGTGGGGATGGTCGCGAGAATCTGCTGTCCATCCTTGGACCTGGCGAAATGTTTGGCGAGTTAAGCCTCTTTGATCCAGGCCCACGTACATCAACTGCAACAGCGGTTACAGATGCGAAACTGCTCAGCCTCGGTCAGGAAAAGTTAATTCCTTGGCTTGCAACTAATCCAAATGTTTCACTTCAACTCCTTGCTCGTTTGGCGCAACGTTTACGTCGCACCAATGAAGCGGTTGGCGATTTAGTGTTTTCTGATGTTCCAGGTCGTGTTGCAAAGGCACTTATCGATCTAGGTGAGCGTTTTGGAAAGCAAACAGATGAAGGTTTATTTGTTCACCACGACTTAACTCAAGAAGAGTTAGCTCAATTAGTTGGTGCATCCCGCGAAACCGTTAACAAAGCACTCGCAGATTTCGCAGGACGCGGCTGGTTAAAGCTAGATGGTCGTGCAGTTTTGATTACAGATTTCGAACGCCTATCAAAGCGCGGTAAATAGTTAGTCTGTAATTTCGACTGTTAGTTCGATCTCCACAGGTGAGTTCAGTGGAAGCTCTGCAATACCAACAGCGCTACGTGCATGTTTTGCACCATCGCCCCAGATAGCAATAAATAGCTCTGAAGCTCCATTTACTACTCCAGGATGTCCGACAAAGCCTGGAACGCCGTTGACGTAACCAACCACGCGAACAATCTTTGTAATCTTGTTTACATCGGCAACTGTTTCGACAGCTGCAAGACAGTTGAGTGCACAAATCTGTGCAAGCTCCTTTGCACGCTCGGGAGTGATAGCTCCATCAACCTTTCCAACCCCTGCCATTTCCCCATTAGCTAATGGAAGTTGTCCGGCGGTGAAAACTAAATTACCTGTGCGAATCGCTGGAACATATGCAGCAACTGGCTTTGCGGCAACCGGAAGCTCTAAACCTAGCTCTGCAAGCTTTGCGCGGACATCTACTGAGTTCATGCAACTGCTCGCTTCATGTAAGCAACTAGCTGCTCACCAGTTCCTGGTGCTGGAATAACTTGTACAAGCTCCCAGCCATCTGAACCCCATGTATCAAGAATCTGTTTTGTTGCATGTGAAAGAAGTGGAACCGTTGCGTATTCATACTTTGTCATTTGTTGAGACTCTCCTTCACTAGTGATGAAACAAGTGCTCCATCAGCCTTTCCTGCAATCTTTGGCTTAATCGCGCCCATTACCTTGCCCATATCTGCAGGACCTGCAGCACCAGTTGATGCAATTGCATCAGCGATGATCTGCTTGATCTCATCTGCACTTAACTGCGCCGGCAAATACTTTGCGATTACTTCACCCTCGGCTTTTTCTAGTGCTGCCTTTTCTGCATGGCCTGCACCTTCAAATGCTTCAGCTGCTTCGCGACGTTTCTTTGCTTCACGTGACAAAACAACGATTACCTCATCATCGCTAAGTACGCGTGCCTCTTTTCCTGCAACCTCTTCATTTGTGATTGCAGTTAGAACCATGCGAATAGTGCTGGATGTGATCTCGTTTCGACCGCGAATAGCTTCAGTTAGATCGTTGCGTAGGGTTTCTTTAATGCTCATGCTGTGAACTCTACCGCCAGAAGTTCTGCGATCTGCGCAGTGTTTAATGCAGCACCCTTGCGTAGGTTGTCGCCACACACAAACATTTCTAGAGCCATTGGATCGTCGATGCTCTTGCGAACTCGACCTACCCACGTTGGATCTGTGCCAACAACATCGGCAGGTGTTGGGAACTTGTGATTTTCAGGATCATCAACCAACTTCACGCCTGCTGCGTTTTGCAAAATATCTTGAGCCGCCTTACGTGAAGGCTCCTTTTCAAATACTGCATGCACTGTTAACGAGTGGGTTGTAATGACTGGAACACGAACGCAAGTAGCGGAAACCTTTAAGTTTGGAAGACCAAGAATCTTGCGTGATTCATTGCGAACCTTGAGCTCTTCAGATGAATATCCATCGGCCTTAAGTGAGCCAGCCCATGGAATCACATTCAAAGCTAATGGCGCAGGGAAAGGACCAAGATCTTTTACAAAGTTACGAACATCGCCAGCATTTGTTCCAGCTTCAGTTCCTGCAACAGCTGAAATTTGTTCCTTGAGTGCATCAATACCAGATTGACCCGCACCAGATGCTGCTTGGTAAGAAGAAACGACAAGCTCCTTCAATCCATACTCTTTATGAAGTGCACCAAGTGCAACGATCATCGAAAGTGTTGTGCAGTTTGGATTTGAAATAATTCCGCGTGGACGATTCTTAGTTTGTTCAGGGTTTACTTCTGGAACAACCAAAGGAATATCTGCATCCATTCGGAATGCGCCAGAGTTATCGACAACAACCGCGCCACGTGATGCAGCGATTGGTCCCCACTCGGCAGATACCTCATCTGGAACGTCGAACATTGCAACATCGATGCCATCAAAGGCTTCAGGTGAAAGAGCTACGACGGTTAACTCTTCACCACGACACATTAACTTCTTGCCCGCACTGCGAGCAGAGGCGATCAGACGGATCTCGCCCCAGACATCTTTACGCTCAGACAAAATGCTGAGCATTACCGTGCCAACAGCACCTGTCGCACCTACGACTGCAAGTGAAGGTTTCTTACTCATCGTCCTGTACCTCCATAAACAACCGCCTCGCTTTGATCTGCATCAAGTTCGAAGGCGGTATGTGCAGCCTTTGCACCACGCTCTAGATCTGCCTGGCGACAGATAATTGAAATTCGAATTTCAGAGGTAGAAATCATTTCGATATTTACCCCTGCATCTGACATCGCCCCGAAGAAGGTAGCTGTCACGCCCGGATGGGAGCGCATACCAGCGCCAACTAATGACAATTTACCGATTTGGTCATCGTATTGAATCGATGCAAAGCCAACTTCACCTTGCAACTTCTGCAAAATCGCAGTTGCTGCAGCACCTTCAGCCTTTGGCAATGTGAATGAAATATCTGTTAGTCCTGTTGCAGCGGCAGAAACATTTTGTACGATCATGTCGATGTTGATGTCGGAGTCTGCGATCGCTTGGAAGATGCGAGCTGCAACACCGGTGCGGTCTGGTACTCCGACGATCGTTATCTTTGCCTCGGATTTATCATGTGCGATTCCCGAGATGATTGCTTGCTCCATTGCTCCTCCTTCAGGATGATCTTTGACCACCCAGGTTCCTTCATTTGTAGAAAAAGATGAACGTACGTGAATTGGTAAGTTGTAACGGCGTGCGTATTCAACGCAACGTAAGTGCAGAACCTTTGCTCCGCTTGCTGCGAGTTCAAGCATCTCTTCATATGTGACTGTCTTTAATTTACGAGCTGCGGGAACAACGCGTGGGTCGGCGCTAAACACGCCATCAACATCTGTATAGATTTCGCACACATCTGCATCAAGTGCTGCAGCTAATGCAACCGCAGTTGTATCGCTACCGCCGCGACCAAGTGTTGTTACATCCTTTGTATCTTGCGAAATTCCTTGGAAGCCGGCAACGATTGCAATTGCACCGCTATCTAACGCTTCCTTAATTCGTCCTGGAGTCACATCGATAATGCGAGCGCGACCATGTGCAGATGTTGTAATTACACCTGCTTGGCTGCCGGTAAATGACAAGGCTTCATGACCTAAGTTGTTGATCGCCATTGCAAGCAAAGCCATTGAGATTCGCTCACCAGCTGTTAACAACATATCTAGCTCGCGACCCTGTGGGATCGGAGTGATCTGTTCAGCTAAATCAATCAATTCATCGGTGGTATCGCCCATCGCAGAAACGACAACGACCACCTGATTTCCATCCCGCTTGGCAGCCACAATTCGATTGGCTACCCGCTTCATGCCCTCGGCATCGGCAACTGAAGAGCCGCCATATTTCTGAACAATGAGTCCCATGGCTCAATCATGAACTAGATGCCGTGCTGGGGCTACCCGATTTCAGGTTTATCTTAAATAATGAGACACAATGCGTGTCAAATAATGAGATTAAACATCCCTGCGGCCTTCAAAGGCACGGCCGAGGGTGACCTCATCGGCATACTCCAAATCTCCGCCTACCGGCAGACCGCTGGCTAAACGGGAAACCTTTATCTCCATCGGCTTAATCAGACGGGATAGATAGGTAGCTGTCGCTTCACCCTCAAGGTTTGGATCGGTCGCCAAGATGACTTCAACAATTCCAGCATCTGCCAAACGAACCATTAACTCGCGAATGCGAAGTTGTTCTGGGCCGATTCCATCGATCGGACTAATCGCTCCGCCAAGCACATGGTACTTACCGCGAAATTCGCGAGTACGTTCGATTGCAATGACATCTTTACTCTCTTCAACAACACAAATGATTGTGTTGTCACGGCGAGGATCGCGGCAGATGCGACATTCATCCTCTTCGGAAACATTTCCGCACTGCACGCAAAACTTAACACGCTCTTTAACTACACGAATTGAATCCACCAACGCTGATGCAACCTCTGAATCAGATTGCAAAATATGGAAAGCTATTCGTTGCGCGCTCTTTGGACCAATTCCTGGCAGGCGACCTAACGCATCAATCAAATCTTGAATTGCACCTTCATACATACCTGACATCTATTACTTACCCTCGACAATTTTTGCGCCAAGCTCTTTTGCAAGCAATGCTGCACCAGTCAACTGCACAGGATCATTTGGTGCCTCAGATGTTCTGGTCTCACGTGCCGCAGGTGTATTGGTATCAATCGAAGGATCAACAACAACCGCAATCTTTCGATCCAACCCCACCACATCAATAAATGCGTTGCGCAGAATCACATCAGATTCAGAACGTTCAAAACTTTCCTTCGCGCCAGCGTTAACAATGCCGATAGTGATCGCGTTCTCATCGACAGAAAGCACCTGCGCACTTGCCGACAACAGCGACCAAGTCAGCCTGCGTCGCTTCTTTACATCCTCAATAACATCCGGCCACGCACGTCTCAGTGCGGCAATATCGAAATTACCCGGAACCTTTGGTGCGGCGACCGGGGCGGTTTCCTTTGCTTTAACGGGAGCTTTTACTTCTTCAGCTTTAGAGGGAGCGACTGCTGGATTCGAATGAGCAGAGTTTGTACTTTCTTTTAACTCTGCGGTTCGAGATCCAGCGGAGCTCCCGGTAGAAATCGGAGCAATGTTTTCTACTCGTTCGAGTCGCTCAATGCGAGAAAGCATTCCCGCTTCTGTGTTGTCCCCAATCGGCAACAAGATGCGTCCACAGATGAGCTCAAGGATTAAGCGCGGCGCGGTAGCCCCACGCATTTGGGTTAAACCCTCCGCGGCAATATCTGCCGCTCTTGAAAGATTTGCCGTACCGATTCTGTTTGCTTGATTGCGCATACGTTCCATCTGATCATCAGGCATATCACGCAAGATTGAATTAGCGGTTGAATCCTTTAACGCATCCACAATCATCAAGTCTCGAATACGTTCCAACATATCGCTAGTAAAACGACGTGGATCATGTCCTGATTCAATGACTCGATCAATTGTCTTGAACAGTGTTGCTCCATCATGGGCTGCAATCGCATCGATCGCATCATCCAATAGCGCACCATCTGTAAATCCAAGAAGTTGAATTGCAATCTCGTAGCTCACGCCATCTTTTCCAGCACCAGCAAGTAGTTGCCCCAGTACGGATAAAGCATCACGAACAGAGCCACCAGATGCACGTACAACAAGTGGAATTACACCCTTTGCAACCTTTACTCCTTCAGCGTTGCACACCTTTTCTAGATGAGCAGCCAAAGTTCCTGGTGGAACTAAACGGAATGGATAGTGGTGTGTACGTGAACGGATAGTTGCAATCAACTTATCTGGTTCTGTTGTAGCAAAGATAAAAATCACATGTGCAGGTGGCTCTTCAACAACCTTCAATAATGCATTAGCTGCACCTGGTCCAAGCTGATGTGCCTCATCGATAATGTAAATCTTGTAACGACTTTGCACCGGTGCAAAGAATGCTTTGTCGCGAAGATCGCGTGCATCATCAACTAAACCATGGGTCGCAGCATCTAATTCAATTACATCTAATGAACCTGGACCATTCGCAACTAAATCTTTACATGATTGGCACTCGCCACATGGATTTGGTGTTGGCCCTTTTTCGCAGTTAAGCGAGCGCGCCATGATTCGTGCGCTTGAAGTTTTTCCGCAACCACGTGGACCGCTAAACAAGTATGCGTGGTGTGTGCGACCAGATTCCAAAGCATTTGAAAGTGGAACAGTGACATGTTCTTGTCCGATGACATCTGCAAAAACAGAGGGACGATATTTACGATACAAAGCTAATGACATCGTCTGCTCCTCTACTGTTCGTCGCGCTGCAATTTAATAGGACCCCTCGCACACCCGCCAGAGCGGACCTACCCTTGCTGCATTCCTGCCCTGGGGGAGTTCAGTACGGTAACGCCGTACGAGGGATCTGGTGTAATCATAGTTATACCCACCGATAGAGTTCTCCCCCTCGGGAGGATTCGCATAGCGGCCGAGTGCGCACGCTTGGAAAGCGTGTATAGGGCAACCTATCGAGGGTTCAAATCCCTCATCCTCCGCCAGAAAATGGAGTTCAGATGGCCAGCAATACCTTTCTTCACCTGACAACAAAGCAGGCTTGGGAAGATGCCTTGAAGGTTGGCACCTATTCCCTATCAACAAAGGGAAAAACACTTGATGAAGTTGGTTTCATTCACGGATCTTTTGCAGACCAAGTTGAAGAGGTTGCTGGCTTTGTATTTGCTGGATCAACTGAAGAGTTAGTTGTCCTGCATTTGAAAATAGATAAATTGGAATCGCAGGGCATTTTGGTGCGGGTTGAAGAGGCCAGCAACGGAAAGTCGTATCCGCATATATATAGTGCGATTCCGTGCGAACTAGTTGATCGAGTCTCGGAGGCTCACATGAACGTGGAAGGCCGCCTGGTTCAAGGTTAGAGTTAAAGGTTACTCCGAGTAATTTAGATTTTTTATACATTCTCCTTATGAGAAAAAACAACAAAGAAAATGAAGTACTAATGAGTGGACCTGGCTGGGCTGCATATCAAGAATCGCCAGCTGACTTTGATCAGGAAGATTTTGATCATACTCCGGTTATTCGGCACACCTTCAGGGATCGTTTAAGGATTACCTATAAAGAGAATATGCGTTCACTCGCTTTTAAGTTTCTAATTAAAAGACACCGTAAGGTTTTTTATGATCTTGGTCCCGGTAATTTTGGTTGGTTTACCGAGCACCAAAGATTCCAACCTCGCGCTAAGTACCTACTTAAGAATCACTGGACCCAAATACAATTAGGAATTTACGTAATTGAATACACAATAATTGATGGTGTAGCTTACAGCCATTACTCGCTCAATTATGGGATTAGTTACCATCTCTATATGGAAACTCGACTTACTAAGAAGAGCGAATTGAATGTTGAAATACTTGTAGATCTATTCAAAGAAACTGAAGAGTTTCTGCATGACTCTATTGTGAATGAATCTGCTCCCTATTTTCCGAACCTTTGAATCAAATAGGTTAGATCGTAATTCCTAGATCTCGACGCCTATGAACTTGGTTTGTAGGAACTCATGAATTCCATCGAAGCCACCTTCGCGGCCCAAGCCTGATTGCTTTACGCCTCCAAATGGTGCAGCTGGATCAGAGATAACTCCCTTGTTGATCGCGACCATTCCAGACTCCATCGCCTCTGCTGTGCGCAATGCGCGGGTGAGGTTGGAAGAGAAGACATAACTAATAAGACCGAACTCGGTGTCATTAGCCATCTCGATACCTTCTTCATCTGTATCAAAAATGACGATTGGTGCGACTGGACCAAAGATTTCATGAAGCAGGATTGGGTTGTCCTTTTCGACGATCAAAACCGTTGCTGGATAGAAGGCGCCATCGCCTTCTGGTTTAACTCCACCGACCTGAACCTTTGCGCCCGCTGCAACTGATTGATCGACGAGCTCAGCAATCTTGTTGCGCTCCTTCATTGAGACAGATGCACCAAGTGTTGTTGTGGCCTCTGTTCCGCGGCCCATTACATAGCTGCTCATGGACTTAGTCATTTCAGCGATGAACTTATCTGCGATTCCACGTTGAACGAAAATACGGTTTGCAGATGTACAAGCAGCTCCACCGTTGCGCATCTTTGCAAGTGAAAGCTGCGGAATAGTTACTGCAAGATCTGCATCATCATGAATAACAACTTGTGCATTTCCACCAAGCTCCATTGAGCAGCGGATTACGCGGTCTGCAGCTTCTTTCAGCAAGATGCGACCAACTTCAGTTGAACCAGTAAATGAAAGGTTCTTTACACGTGGATCATGAAGCATTCTTGAGATTGCAGGTCCAGTCTTTTCTGGAAGAACTAAGTTAAGAACACCCTTTGGTAATCCAGCGCGCTCCATCAAATCAACGATGTACATCGCTGTTAGTGGGGTTTCACCCGCAGGCTTCAAAATCATTGTGCAACCAGCGGCAACCGCTGGACCAATCTTGCGTGTAGCCATACCTGCAGGGAAGTTCCACGGTGTAATAAGAATTGAAAGTCCAATTGGTTCGTGCGAAACAAGGATGCGCTTGTCACCTGATGGTGATTTACGGAAATCACCTGGTGTGCGAACTGTTTCTTCTGCAAACCAACGGAAAAACTCCGCTGCATACGTTGCTTCACCACGTGCATCTGGCATCGCTTTGCCATTTTCACGAGAAATCATTGTTGCGATCGCTTCATTTTCAGCGGTCATTAACTCAAAAGCTTTACGCAAAATTTCAGAACGGTATCGAGGTGCAGTCTTTGCCCATGCCTTTGCAGCTGCATCTGCTGCAGCGATTGCGGCATCACACTGTGCATCTCCGGCAAGAGCAACCTCAGCGATTACTGAGCCATCGCTGGGATCGTAAACAGGTAGCTTTCCAACTCCATCAACCCATTGGCCATCGATATATAACTGTGTATGCATGGGTGAAGCATACGCTTTAGGCAAAAAACAGTGAAGATTGTGCGGGCTGGGGTAGAGTGATGCTTATTAAGTTGCAGTAATTGCAATTAAAAGAGGAGTTTTAAGTGCCTAAGTCGTGGACCGATGATGCGCCAGCCCCTGAAGTTTTAAAGGATCACGCACATCTTAAAGACTCTTTCTTTTACACAATCAAGAGACGTTTGCTTGGTAATCCGCTTAACCGCCATTCACTAGGACATCAGCGCCTCAGTAAGCGTTATGCACTGGGAATTTTATCCTCTGACTGTATTTCATCCTCTGCATACGGTTCAGAACAGATTTTGATTGCATTGTTACCAGCATTTGGTTTAGCAGCATTCGCATTGCTAATGCCAATGACCGCGGTTGTTCTAACGATTTTAGTAATCATTACCTTGTCTTACCGCGATGTCATCAATGTATACACAAAGGTTGGTGGCGCTTACATTGTTTCGCGCGACAACTTTGGTCCTGTCGTTGCGCAGGTTGCAGCGGTTGCTTTGATGCTCGATTACATCGTTACAGTTGCAATTCAATCTGCAGCTGGTGTTGCTGCGATTATTTCAACTTTCCCATCACTGCATCCTTACAAGATCCCGATGATCCTGGTGGTTATCGTTCTACTTACTTACGGAAACCTGCGTGGTGTTAAAGAAGCAGGTAAGGCATTTGCCTTGCCGACTTATTTCTTCGTTAGCTGCATGTTTATTGTTTTCTCCGTTGGGCTATATAAGCAGTTCAACGGAACTTTGATTCAACTCAGCGTTGAACAACCTGGCGCAGTTGAGATCGGTCAAGAACAAGGTCTTCTTACCTTTGCTGCGATCTTTATCTTGCTTCGTGCATTCGCAAATGGTGGCTCTTCACTAACTGGTCTGGAAGCGATTTCAGATGGTGTGGCCCTCTTTAAGACCCCTGAGCATGTAAATGCCCGCAGAACTTTGTACATCATGAGCACATTGCTTGGAACCTTGGTTCTAGGTGTTTCATGGTTTGCCCACAAGATCCACGCTGTTCCGTATGAATCCGGAACCCCAACAGTTATCTCGCAGATCGCAAAAACCATCATGGGAGATGGCGTCGTCGGTTCGGTCATGTTCGTAATGGTCCAGTTGGCAACGATGCTTATCTTGTTTGCTGGTGCGAACACCACCTACAGCGCCTTCCCTATCTTGGTGAACTTTGTTGCAACCGATGGCTACCTCCCACGCCAATTAACTAAGCGTGGCCACCGTCTAGCTTTCTCCAATGGAATCTTGCTTCTATCTGGTGGCGGAATCTTCTTGGTTCTTATCACCGCAGGTTCAGTTGAACACCTTGTTGCTTTCTACGCGCTAGGAGTGTTTACCGGCTTTACCTTGGCTGGATTTGGAATGACCCGCCACGCATTGCGTAATAAAACAGGACAGTGGCGTGCAAAGGTTTTCATTAACGGACTTGCTGGAACTATTTCCTTCATTGTTGTAATTATCTTTTCAGTTGTTAAATTCACCGAGGGTGCTTGGTTAGTACTTCTGACGGCACCGATTATGGTTGTTTCATTCCTACGTTTACGACGTCAGTACACACGTGAACAAGAAGCATTAGCTGTTAAGCAACATCAAGAGCGCGCAACTTCAATCGCACGTCATGATGTGACAGTTCTAGTAGACAATGTTGATATTGCAACAGTTGGTGCGATTCGTTACGCGCGAAGCCTGAAGCCGCGCAACTTGTCTGCAGTTCACTTTGTTATTGATGATCGCCGCGCAGAGCAGATTCAAAAGGCCTGGGCTGAATCAGATGCACTTGATGATGTAACCCTAGAATTAATTGACTGCCCTGATCGTCGCCTTGCAAACGCAGCGCTGGATTATTCAATTCGTATGACAGAGAAATCAGATGTTGAACTAACTTTGCTACTGCCACGTCGCGCGTATTCAGGTTTCTTGGGTCGTCTGCTTCATGATCAAACTGCAGAAGAAATTGCCGCACCTATTTCGCAACTTCCTCGTGTTGTTGCAACAATTGTTCCTTTCGATGTTGATCGCATCGCTTCAGGAAAAACCACCTTTGTAGCGCCAGCAGCTCCAGCTACGGTGGTCGCACCTAAGCCAGTTCAGAAGGTTGCACCTGTAGATATTGAACCAATTAGCCACTACGCAGAAAATGTGACACCGATTGGCAAGATTGAGTGGCGCAAGCGTGCTCAGGTACAAGGTCGAGTTACATCGATTAAAACCGCGCCGCGTGGCTCTGCACCAACTCTAGAAGTAGAGATTTGGGATGAGACTGGTGGCGTTTCACTGCACTTCTTGGGTCGTCGCGAGATTGCAGGGCTTGAAGTTGGCTCTCAACTACGCGCTGAAGGCATGGTTGGTGAAGAAGAAGGATCTATGGTGATTCTTAATCCTTCTTACGAACTTCTTGTATAAAGCTTGTAATTAACTCGCTGCATTCATCTGCCAGAACTCCTGCTCGCACTTCGGTTCTAAAGGTGCTTCTAGGATCTCGCAATAAGTCCCATACCGAACCAACTGCGCCTGCCTTTTCATCCCACGCACCAAATACAACTGTTTGTAAACGAGATTGTGCAATCGCACCGGCACACATTGCACATGGTTCCAGAGTTACAACAAGTGTGTGATCTGTTAAGTGCCAATCCCCTAATTTTTCTGCCGCTTTACGGATCGCAACAATTTCGGCATGCGCCGTTGGATCATTATGAAGTTCCCGTTCATTGTGACCGGTTGCGATTATCTCACCCGCTGCATTAAAAATCGCAGCACCGACTGGAATATCACCGCTTGCAACAGCTTTGCGTGCTTCATCTAAAGCAACACGCATCTTTTCAATATCGTTCACAGATCCAAAAGCTCCGAAAACTCTTCTCCAAAACCAAGTCGTGCAGCTATCGCTTCTAATTGTTCATCTGGAAATAACTCTTCATCATCACACAGTGCAGAAATTTCCATTTCATTTAAACCAAGATCATTGAGAATACCTAGATGTCCTACTGGACCAGGTTCTTCATCCTCTTCTGGCATTGGAATATCTGCAATCTCTAACAACTCTTCTGCAACTGGATAATCCAATGCGGCGGTTGCATCACTAAGAAAAAGCGAAATATGTGAACCCAGTACGCGGATCAATATAAAAAACTCTTCGTCTATTGAAATCAAGGCGATCGATCCGCCGTTTGTTTGCTGTGACTTTAATCTGGTAATTATTTGAGCGATGTCATAAGGATCGGGCAAAGTAGCCAAGGTCCAACGGCCATCCTCATGCCATGCGGCTACGGCGAAATCCATTTCACTTGTGAGGTCGCGCACTTCGTCACGAATATCGTCGAAAGATTCAATCTCTTCAACGAGCTCTTCTTCGAAATCGGACATGGGTGCATACTTTCACTCATTGGAAAGGATTGAAACCCCTGTAAGGTAAGGCCTATGAAAGTACACGTTGCCAATCACCCTCTTATCAATCACAAATTGACGGTTTTGCGCGACGAACGCACCGATTCACCTACCTTCCGCCGTCTAGTTGAAGAGCTTGTGACTCTGCTGGCGTATGAAGCCACTCGTGATGTGCGAACACACCAAGTTGAAATTACAACTCCTGTAACCAAGACAGTTGGACAGAAGTTAGCTGAACCCCGTCCAGTGGTGGTTCCAATTTTGCGCGCTGGCCTTGGAATGCTCGAAGGAATGAGCAAGTTGATTCCAACAGCTGAAGTTGGCTTCCTTGGCATGGTGCGAGATGAAGAAACTTTAGAGGCTAGTACCTATGCAAATCGCCTTCCAGATGATCTTTCTGGTCGACAGGTTTTTGTTTTAGATCCAATGCTTGCAACTGGTGGAACCTTGATCATGGCTTTTCATTACCTGATCGATCTTGGCGCTACAGAAATCACCGCGGTGTGTATCTTGTCAGCACCCGAAGGAATCGCAGCGGTTGAAAAAGAGTTTGCAAACAGCAAGGTACCGATCACGATCGTTACTGGTTCACTTGATGAGAAGTTAAATGAACATGGTTACATCGTTCCAGGCTTGGGCGATGCCGGCGATCGCTTATACGGAGTTGTATAAATGGCATCAACCTCACCTGGATACGGAATCACAATCCGTGTCGAAGGTTCACCTGATTCACAACCTGTAGCACTAGCAACAACAGTTATCACCGGAGCTGGTGCAACTATTACCGCACTAGATGTTGTTGAATCTTTGCTTGAGCGAGTTGTCATTGATATTACCTGCGACACTGTCGATTCAGATCATGCCGATGAAATCACTGCAGCTATCTCTGCTAATCCAGAGTTAACGGTTCGCAAGGTTAGTGATAGAACTTTCTTACTTCACCTTGGTGGCAAGATTGAAATTGCATCAAAGGTCCCGCTAAAAACTCGTGATGATTTATCTCGCGCCTACACACCAGGTGTAGCTCGTATTTGTCAGGCAATCGCAGCCGACCCTTCAGATGCCCGTCGCCTCACAATTAAGCGCAATACAGTCGCTGTTGTTACCGATGGATCAGCTGTTTTAGGCCTTGGAAATATTGGTCCCGCCGCTGCACTTCCAGTGATGGAGGGAAAGGCTGCCTTGTTTAAGCGCTTTGCCGATGTTGATGCCTGGCCGGTCTGTCTAGATACCCAAGATGTCGATGAAATTGTTCGTACAGTTCAGTTGATCGCACCTGTTTACGGTGGAATCAACCTTGAAGATATCTCCGCTCCGCGTTGCTTTGAAGTAGAGCGTCGCTTGCGCGAGCTTCTTGATATTCCTGTTTTCCACGATGATCAACATGGCACAGCAATTGTGGTTCTTGCTGCTCTTCGTAATGCACTTCGTTTAGTTAAAAAGGATTTGAAGGATACAAAGATTGTTCTTAGCGGTGCGGGTGCTGCAGGAACAGCAATTGCTCGATTATTGGTTCGCAGTGGTGCAGTAAACATCATCGGATATGACAAAGATGGTGTTATTTGTAAGTCAACACCGAACTTAGATGATGAGATGCGTACCTGGTTTATCGATAACTGCAATCCAACTGATTTCCGCGGCAATATTTCAGAGGCTATGAAGGATGCCGATATCTTTATTGGTGTCAGCGCACCTAATGTTTTAACTGAAGCAGATGTTGCATCGATGGCACCTAAATCAATTATATTTACCTTAGCTAACCCAGATCCGGAGATTGATCCAACAATTTCTCGTAAATATGCGGCAGTAGTTGCTACTGGTCGTAGCGATCAACCAAATCAAATTAACAATGTGTTGGCATTCCCCGGAATCTTCCGCGGATTACTAGATGCCAATGCCCACAAAATTTCAGATGAGATGCTTGTTGCAGCTGCTGAAGCGATTGCAGATTGTGTATCTCCTGAGCAGCTCAATGCTTCCTTTATTGTGCCAAGCGTCTTTGATGCCAATGTAGTTAAGGCAGTGGCGGCGGCGGTTAAGAAGTCAGTGTGATCGAATTAGCTGCATCCTTTGATGAGCGGTTTGCATCAATCTCCCCCTTCATTTTGTATGTATTGATCGGGGCTATCGTCTTTGTTGAAACCGGTGTATTGCTTGGTTTCTTCCTTCCTGGAGACTCCATTCTCTTTAGTGCGGGTTTAGTTGCAGCCGCACACGGAGAAGTAAATATCGTTGTTCTAGTAACGGTTATTTTCTTAGCGGCCTTCTTTGGTGATCAGGTTGGCTTTGTTTTAGGTAGAACAATTGGTCGGCCGTACCTTGAAAAACACAAAGGACCGCGAATTCAAAAGATGATTGAGCGTTCAGAACGTTTTTATGAGCAAACCGGTTGGTGGGCGGTAGTTGCTGCACGCTTCTTCCCATGGATTAGAACCTTTGTTCCACCGATTGCTGGTGCATCAATGATGAATTACTACAAATTCTTATCGGCAAACGCCTTAGGTGCATTGCTCTGGGGAGTTGGAATTACTCTGGCTGGTTACTATGCGGCAACTTTGCCATGGGTAAAGACATCCTCTTACGCAATTGCAGCCTTCTTTATTACAGCTTCTGTGGTTTCTTCACTCGTGAGCTACCTACGCCACCGGCGATAACACCTGCATAGGTCATAACAATTCCAGTTACCAAGTAAGCGCTAACGCTTACTCCATCTGTTGGTGAGACAAGATCGATAATTAAAGATCCCACAAGTTGTCCGCCAACGCTAAACAAGGTAAATGTCAAAACACCTAGATGTTGAACAATTGTTGAAGTAAAAGCAATATAAATAACTCCTATTACACCACCGGTGTAGATCCACCATGGGCCACTTGGAAGTGGTGATAGTTCATTTCTGCCGAGGATTAAACCTGCAACAATCAAAATAAGTAGGAATGAGGTTCCAGTTATAAAGTTAAGCAATGATGTTGTAAAGCTTTGGTGCGAGTACTCATTGATTTGGCCATTTAAGGCACGTTGAATTCCAACAATTGCACCTGCAATACCGCCAGCAGTGACTGCAAACATTGAAAGATTATTGGCGTCGATACGATCCCAAACAGAAACAAGCACCGCTAGAACAGTTAAAACCGCGGCTAATACACGTCGTGGAGAGATTAACTTCTTACCTCCACCTGTTAAACCGATGCGATCTACAACTAGTGACATCGCTGTTTGACCTGCAATAGATGCGACAGAGTAAATGGCCACACCAATCAAAGGCACGATCTGAGTTTGAATTGCAACAAAGCTTCCACCCAGTGCGCCAGCAAACAACTTCCAGCGAGCAATCTCTCTATTTGCTACCGCCGTACGAAGGTTCTTGATTCCCTCTTTAATGGTGGAGTTGAAAAGAGTGATGACAAAGATGATCAGCAATCCGGAGCCAAAGGAGACTAATGCGGCTTGTAAACCATTATTTAAGCGGTGCGAGAGCTCTCCATTTGCGCGCGCTTGCAATGCAATCATCGCCCCTGAAAGGGCTGCTAGTAAATCTAAACGCATTACTTATTGATGCCGTGGAACTCGCGTTTGTCTGCGATCCAATCCATGAGTGCAAATAGAACACCTGAAATTACAAATGTGAGGTGGATGATGATTCGCCAAATTGTTCCTTCGCCGACCTCGGTGGCACCTGAAAGCTCAATAAAATCCTTAAGGAGCTCGATAACTGAAATAGCAACCAATGAGCCAATCAATTTGATCTTCAAGCCGCTGAAATCAATTGTTCCCATCCAATGTGGACGATCTTCTGATTCAGTCGCAACATCGATACGTGAGACAAAGTTTTCATAGCCAGCAAAGATGACCATCAAAATTAGGTTTGCAAGAAGAGTTAAATCTAGTAAGGCCAATAGATCTAGGGTAAATGTATGTGCATCTGAAGCACTTATATGTTCGACTAAATGGATAAATTCAATGACAAAGCGGTAAGCAAGAAGAACTAGTGCGCCTACTAAACCAAGATATAGAGGTGCTAGGAGAAATCGTGAGCGGAAGAGGACTGATTCGATCGCATTTGAAAGTTGGCGCATGCCCAAATTTTAACTTAACCCTCTAAAGAAAGGGTCACTTGAAGCCATTCCTCCTCTAATTTCGCCTTTTCCGCCTGCAATTCCAGCAGTTCTGAAGAAATGGCGACCAGGCGATCTGCATCAAAGGCGGAACTTCCCTGTTCTGCAATTAGTTCAGCGATCCTTGAATCGCACTTTTCCATTTGGCGCTCAAGTCGAGTTAAATCCTTTTTCAACTGACGTTGCTCAGCGGCGTTTGAAGATTTCTTTTCCTTGATTGGTGCAGCAGGTGTAGATATCGCATCTGCACGTTGTTCTAAGTACTCATCAACTCCGCGAGGTAAATCGCGAACCTTTTTGTCACCAAGAAGACCAACAAAACGATCGCACACGCGCTCTAGAAAATACCTATCGTGCGAGATAACAATCAATGTTCCACCGTAGCTATCTAGTAAATCCTCTAACTCGGTAAGTGTTTCGATATCAAAATCATTTGTTGGCTCATCGAGCAACAACACATTGGGGCTATCCATTAACAAACGGGTAAGTTGTAATCGACGCTTTTCTCCACCAGATAAGTCACCTACTGGTGTCCACTGGGATTCACGGTCAAAACCTAAGCGTTCACATAGTTGAGAAGCTGAAAGTTCGCGGCCTCCACCGATCTCAACTCGATTAGCAACCTTTTCCACCGCTTCTAGTACTCGCCAGGTGGGATCAAGTTCATCTAGATGTTGAGTTAAAAAGGCTGCCTTAACCGTTACACCAGTTACTAACTTTCCTGATGTTGGTGCGATTTCACCGGTTAACATCTTCATTAACGTTGTTTTACCAGCACCATTGATACCCACAATGCCGATGCGATCTCCGGGGCCAACATTCCAATACAGATCATCAATCAACTCTTTATCACCCAGTTTCACCTGCACATGATGAGCTTCATACACTGTTTTCCCGAGTCGGTTAAGAGCAAACTTCAGTAGCTCTCCTTGATCACGTGGTGCTGGTTCATCTGCAATCAAAACATTTGCAGCATCAATACGAAATTTAGGTTTTGAGGTTCTGGCTGGTGCTCCTCTGCGAAGCCAAGCAAGCTCCTTTTTAATCAACATATTGCGACGTTGATCCATTACCGATGCTTGGCGAGACCTTTCAGCTTTAGACAAAACAAAAGCGCTGTACCCACCGTCATACTCTTCAACACTACCTTCAACAACTTCCCATGTTCGTTCAGTAACAGCATCCAAGAACCAACGATCGTGAGTTACAACAACAACTGCAAGGCCGCGACGGTTATTCAAATAACTAGCAAGCCAGGCAACACCTTCAACATCCAAGTGGTTAGTTGGTTCATCCAGCAAAATCAAATCAAGTTCATTGATTAACAACTTTGCTAATCCAACTCTTCTACGCTCGCCACCAGATAATTGACCAAATTTGCGATCAAAGATGTGATCATCAAAACTTCCAAATAAACCGGTAAAGACTTCTCGGATATTTGGATCACTTGCCCATTCATGTTTTTCTGCATCACCTAAAACAACTTCGCCGACTGTGCTTTCTGGGTTAGCAAGATCAACTTGGGATAACAAACCAATCTTTGCTGAATTAGATTTAGTAACACGACCTGAATCAGGTGGCTCAATTCCAGCCATTACCTTCATCAGCGTGCTTTTTCCAGAACCATTGCGACCAACAATTCCGATGCGATCACCTTCAGAGACGCCAAGAGAGACACCTCTTAAAAGCTCTTTGATATCAAAGGCTTTAGAGACATCCTCGATGTTTACAACATTGCGCGCCACGGTAGGAGAGCGTACCTTTCCCTCATGAAGGTAACTGACCGCGAATACGCTCTCGAGCTGGATAGAAAAGATCCTCTGGCTCACTTCAAATCCCAATTTGTGATCGGTGACCCCGATATGTGTTATCTCGACGGTAATTCGCTCGGTCGTCTGCCTAAGGCAACCATCACCGCAATCAACGACTTCATGACAAAGGAATGGGGCCCAGAGGTTGTAACTGGTTGGAGCCACTGGGTTGATGAAGCCCAACCAACCGGAGATTTATTAGGAGCCGCTGCGTTAGGTGCAGCGCCGGGACAAGTTCTTGTATGCGATACAACTTCAGTTAATTTCTATCAATTGTGTCTGGCAGCGATTCATGCGCGTCCTGGTCGTAAAACAATTATTACCGATGCTGCCAACTTTCCAACTGACCGTTACATTCTCGATGGAATTGCAAAGCAGTTTGATTTGAACCTTGTAATTATTGAGAATGAAGATCCTAAGGTTGCAACCCATGAACGAATCACAACTGAAGTTCTTGCCCCATATCTCAATGATGATGTTGCTCTAGTAACCCTTGAAGTTATTCAGTACCGATCAGGAGCGCGAACCGATCTGAAATCAATTACGGATCAAGTTCGTGCGATCGGCGCATTAGTTGTCTGGGATGCAAGCCACGCAGTTGGTGCGATCGAATTAAACCTCGATGCCAATGGTGTTGATCTATGTGTTGGTTGCACATACAAATACGGAAACTCTGGTCCTGGTTCACCAGCATGGTTGTATGTTTCAAAGCGAATACAAAGTGAGTTACAGGTTCCAATTCAAGGTTGGTTTGCTCAAGATGCTCAATTTGAGATGGGTCCAGTTTTTGAACGTTCTCAAACAATACGCGGATTCCAAATTGCAAGCCCATCATTGATGGGAATTCGTTGTGTACAGACCGCATTCTCAATGATCAAAGAGGCTGGCATCGATGCGATCGCACATAAAGCAGCGGTGGGAACTCAGATGATGATTGAGCTTTACGATGAATGGTTAGCTCCTCTGGGAATTGAATTGAATACATCTCGCGATCCAAAGGAGCGCGGCGGACATATCTCGCTTGTGCATCCTGATGCAGCTCAGATCTGCGTTGCTTTACGCACCATGGCCAATGTAATCCCGGATTACCGCACACCTAACTCAATTCGATTAGCAATCTCTCCCCTGCCAACCTCTTATGTCGAGATCTGGGATGGCTTTGAACGTATGCGTGATTTAGTGGCATCTGGCCGCTACAAAGAGGTTAAAGAAGGCGGTTCACGAGTCACATGAGTGAAAACTTTGATTCAGCACTTACCTACACATCATATTTAGCTGTTGATGAACTACTAAAACTGCAACGTCCACTGTCTACTGGACCTGAACATGATGAGATGTTGTTCATCATCATTCACCAAACTTATGAACTGTGGTTCAAACAATTGATTCATGAGTTTACTGAAGCCCAACGTGCAATGGAGTCTGGAGATTCCCATTATTCATTGGCAATCTTGGGACGCATCAGAACAATTCTTAAGGTTTGTGTCACGCAAATCGATATCTTAGAAACAATGACACCGCTTCAGTTCAATGCTTTCCGTTCTTATCTTTCATCTTCTAGTGGTTTCCAATCAGCGCAATTTAGAATGGTTGAAGCATTACTTGGTCGTCGTGATAGCAAAATGGCTGGACACTTACCTTTAGATATTCAAGAACAAATCAAGGCCATTACATCGCGCAATTCAGTTTGGGATTCAGCACTTGCATACATAAATAAGCGCGGTCATGCGATTCCGGCAGATGTTTTGAAGCGCGACAAGAGCACCGCATATAGCGCAAACGCTGCAGTACAAGATGTCTTGCTCGAAGTTCATCATAAAGATCCGGAATCAGCGATGGTATGCGAGCGCTTAGTTGATATTGATGAAGGATTACAAGAATGGCGTTACCGTCATGTGAAGATGGTTGAAAGAACTATTGGACATAAGATGGGTACAGGTGGATCAAGCGGAGTTGAATACTTAAGTAGTACTTTGTTTAATCCAACTTTTCCAGATCTCTGGGAGATCCGCTCCAGTTTTTAGCGGTAATGGTAAATAAGAATTGCAACAATTGAAAAGACAGCACCGCCCGCAAGTAAAAAGTACTTAACCCAAGGCTTCATCCCTGTTCGTTCTGCAGCTTTGCTTGCCATCTGCTTTGTGTGCATCATAATTCGACCAGCCCATGCAAACTCTGTTGCCAAAATACCGAGACCTGCCAATAGAACTAAAACACCTGGACCTGGAGCAACTAAAAGAACGGCGCCGAAAACTGTTACTCCGCCGCCTATAACTCCAATAATTACACGCCAGAACAAACGTCCTGCTGGAGTCTTTCTAATCCAAGTGCGAAAGTTCATTTTGTTTTTGTGATTACCGTTTCTTTCCCGTATGCAGCAAATGCTATCTCTTCTCGACGCTTTCGATAACCCGCTGAAGCACCAGAAATTAAGTGCTCGAATCGGGTACTAGATTTAATGAGTGGATGCAGTTCTGCTGAAGTTGTCTGTTCTCCAAATACTGGTGGCGCTTGATCAATCTCCTGCACCTTAATGTGAGGATTTAAGAAGCGGTAAACAAGCGCTAAACGGCGCAAACCCAGCATGATTACGTGTCGAGCGCCGCGACTAAAGCGATCCTGTATGAGTAAGCGCCTATAGGTAATTCCGGATGCTTTCTTACTCTTTGGAGCTGTCGCTAATTGGTAGAGCATGTTTGCGATCTCTTGACCACCAGTTGTATCTGGAAGCTCAGCGCACTTTTGTGACAAACGCTTTCGAACTTCGGGATCCTGCAACATCTTTACCTTTGCGGTGATGTCAGCAAGGTCTGCTTGATCAGCACGGAGTGCAAAGCCAAAATCATTACACCAACGTGCACGTGCTTCCTGGTCATCGGTACCACGGATGTTGGAGACAAAAACAGTTGGAACTTGAGCGGGTAGTAATTCATGCACGCCGTTGTAACCAGTTGCACAGATTCCTGCATCAAAGGCATGGAGCACCTTTGCCAGTGGGAAGTAGCGCGCAACCTTGAGATCTAATCCTTCCGGTGCAAGAGATTTTCCATCTTTATCTACCGGTGCCTTAGTCAAAATAACTTGAAGATCTTTCCACCCGAGTAATCCTGACAAGGCTGCTGTCATTTTTTCATTCACATCGCCATCACCAGTTCCAAGTTGAACTAGTGCTGCTGGTCGATTTAAATCTAAACCAAGTGCCTTCCGCGCCTCTTCACGAGACATAGCATCCTCTTTGCGAAATAAAGAGACTGGCGATGTTAAAACAGATTCTTTACGAGTTGCTGTTGGTCCAAAGTCGTAGGCACGTGCAACATCTCCAGGTTCAATTACCTTATCCATCATCGCCGATTGCAAACCTAAAACAAATCGCTGTGGTTTCTTCTGCCACAAACCACGACGTACCCATACGAGCTTCAAATCAGGGTTTGCGTTCTTTGCTGCAATAACTCCTGGATAAGGAATCACGCCATCAAATGACAAAACCTTTGCATCTGTTTCTTCAACCAATGCAAGTAAGCGATCGCGAAGGTAGATGTCCCACTTTTCTCGTGACATCCACATGCGGTCCTTGCCAGGGATATATTCGCAACGAATTCCCATAAAGGATGGAATCTCTGCAATGCCGCCAGCCATTGAAACAATAATTGGGTTTGCAACCTCTTTAAGTGCAAGCGCGACAGCACTTGCGCGCGCCAAGTGGCCCATTCCAACACCATTGCTTGTAGCAAGGATGATTGTTGGCTTCGTCATATCGCTAGCCTACCTGAATCTCTTTCTAGCAATAATTCCAATGATCAAGAGCGCTAGTCCAATGCCTACCCATTGCCAAAATGAGATTGGAAATGGTGCGTGTTCAGGTAGATCGGCACTTCTTTCAGTGATTTCTGAGTCAATACTAATAAGTGAAACAACTCCTGCATGATCGGAGTTGAGATTGTTTGGTGGCAATGCTCCAACTAATTGAGATGCGATTGGGATCGCACCATTACGAACAAAGATGTAATCCAAACGATCGCTATATCCAGCAAAGTTGCCCATCTGCTGCGAGTACTTCAGTCGATCTGGGTCAGGGCCCGTTAATAGTGCATTCATTCCCCAGGTGTTGTTAATTGGATCTAATGCATTTGGTCCAACATCTTTAAAACCAGCCTCTCGCATCAATAGATACGCGTTGCATGTACTGGTACCTGCAGGACACGCGGCACTTGCTGTTGGTTGACCTCCTGCATTTGGATCATCTGCAATTCGAGGATCACGTGGATCGCTATTGAAATCTCCCATGATCACCACCGGAGTCTTAGTGTTATTTAAATCTGCGATTAACTGTTGCGCTTGCTTTGCTGAGTTTGGTACTTCATTTTCATCCCACAATGATTCGAGATGTGTTGTAACAAAGCGCACTGGGGTTTTTCCAATTTGAATATCGGCCCAGGCATAACCTCTATAAATAGTCATAATCGTTGGAACAATTGTGTATGTCGTTTCATACTCAGTGTTTCCGACAGCTAAAAGCTTGTCAGAAAGATCTGCACGAATTGCTAAAGCATCGGCAATCTCAAAGCCACATGCAGCTTTGTCCTGACCAAATAATGGTTGGAAAGTCTCTGGATCATTAACCATAGTTATAAAAGGCACTGCTGCTATTGAATAACCAGTATTGAGCGCTGTTTTTCCATCTTTACTTGCTAAGACATACTCCTGGCCTTGTGCTTTAGTTGCAGCCAAGAATTGTTTAGTGAAGTTAAATACTTCCGTTTTCTTACTCCAGGCATTTTTCTTGCAGTACCAAATTGTTGCCTCTTGTATGCCAATTACATCTGGGCGAGCAGCAATTACCTCAGCCGCAAGTTTTGGAGCACGCTTATTGAAATCGGTGGCCTTCACCTGTTCCCACATGAACTGAGCCGCTGCAGATAAATTAGGAATTAAATCCATCGCAACACCAACATCTGCACCTAAATACAAGTTTCGCGTCATGACGGTAACTTGAGGAACATCTGCAGTTGCAGTTGTTGCAGGTGCCAACATGAGCGCTACGAGTAATGAAACAAATAAACGCTTCATAGTATTAATTACCCCAAGAAGAGTGCAGTGGACGACCTTCTGCATATCCTGCGGAAGATTGAATTCCAACAGTTGCGCGTTCTGCAAACTCATTGATGTTCTGAGCGCCGGCATATGTAAATGAGGATCGAACACCAGCGATGATTTCATCGAGTAGATCTTCAACACCAGGACGCGCTGGGTTTAAGAACATGCGTGAAGTTGAAATTCCTTCTTCAAATAGCGCCTTGCGAGCGCGATCAAATGCATCTTCCTTTGATGTGCGTGCAGCAACTGCACGAGCCGAGGCCATTCCAAAGGATTCTTTGTATAAACGACCATTTGCATCACTCTGTAAATCTCCTGGAGACTCATAGGTACCTGCAAACCATGATCCGATCATGACTTGCGAAGCACCCGCAGCTAAAGCAAGCGCTACATCGCGCGGGTGGCGAACTCCACCATCGGCCCACACATGTGCACCTAACTTCTTAGCCTCTGTTGCGCATTCAAGGACCGCTGAAAATTGTGGGCGTCCCACACCTGTTTGCATGCGGGTAGTGCACATCGCACCTGGGCCTACGCCAACCTTGACGATGTTTGCCCCTGCTTCAACTAAATCATGTGCCCCTTGAGCTGTTACAACGTTGCCGGCAACGATTGGGACCTTTGGATTAATTGAACGAATTGCAGCAAGGGCTTCCAGCATCTTCTTCTGGTGACCGTGTGCGGTATCTACAACCAAAACATCTGCACCAGACTCGATTAACGCTGCTGCCTTTGCAGCGACATCACCATTAATTCCAACCGCTGCTGCGATACGTAAACGACCCTGCGCATCAACAGCTGGTGAATATAAAGTTCCGCGCAGCGCTCCCAAGCGAGTCATAATTCCAACTAGGTCGCCATTGCTTGAAACAACTGGAGCCAACTTATGACGATGTTGATTTAAGAATTCAAACGCCTCACGTGCACCCAAGGAATCCGGCATCGTAGTTAAGTTCTTGCTCATTACCTGACCAAGTTGGGTAAAGCGATCAACGCTCTTGCAATCCTCTTCAGTGATGATTCCAACTGGCTTTCCATTTTCAACAACTACTACCGCACCGTGTGCACGCTTGTGCAACAAGCTGACTGCATCTGCAACTGTTGATTGTGGTGACAGGGTGATTGGCGTATCAAAGAAAGGGTGACGTTGCTTTACCCATTTGATGACATCATCTACAACACCATGTGGAATATCTTGAGGAATAACGGTTAATCCCCCTCGACGAGCGATTGTTTCCGCCATTCG
>Ga0214919_10002079_pt1 | contig 31938 bp, 32 predicted proteins | sample LL1503_MetaG_FD_177994 | JGI IMG/M metagenome (GOLD analysis project Ga0214919, IMG submission 177994) | Freshwater microbial communities from Lake Lanier, Atlanta, Georgia, United States - LL-1503 | ecosystem: Environmental > Aquatic > Freshwater > Lake | place: USA: Georgia | collected... | reverse complement strand
TGCATTTAAGAGTTCGCGTGTGTAATTCGCTTTTGGTTTTTCATAGATACTTTTTGTATTGCCTTGTTCCACAATTTTACCTTGGTGCATGACCACAATGCGATCGGCCATATGTCTCACCACGCGTAAATCGTGGCTAATAAATAAATAACTCAAACCTAATTCTTTTTGTAACGCTTTTAACAATAATAGAATCTGCGCTTGAATAGAGACATCCAAAGCTGAAACGGGTTCATCACAGATCACAAGCTCAGGCTCTACAATTAAAGCTCTCGCAATACCGATCCTTTGCCTTTGCCCCCCTGAAAACTGATGCGGGTACTTTGTTAAATCAGCGACAGTTAGCCCTACTTTTTTAATCATGTCGCGTATCTTCTTATCGCGCGAAATTTTATTACCTAACCCATGAATTAATAAACCCTCTTCTAAAATTTCGCCAATCTTCATACGAGGATTTAAAGAGGCATAGGGATCCTGAAACACCATTTGTATATGACGCTTAAGATGCTTTTTATCTTCAAGCTTTAAGGAAGTCAGGTTTTTGCCTTTAAAGTAGATCTCGCCTTGGTCAAGCGACAGCAATTGTAACAGACAACGAGCCAGCGTTGACTTGCCACTGCCTGATTCACCCACAATGGCTAATGTCTCACCTTTTTTAATGGACAAACTGACATTATTGAGCGCTTTAATGATTCTTTGACGTCTTACAAAAAAGCCGGAAGTCTGTGTATAAGTTTTAAAAAGACTTTTCGCTTCTAGAAGCATTTCATTTTTAATATTTTTTATCATATTTTAAAAAGTGAGTTTTAAATAAACGCGCTTTGCTGAATGGGTTTTAGTTTTTTAATGCCTTTTGCATCTGGCACGCATTGAAGTAAGGCTTTGGTGTAAGCATGCTTTGGTTTTTTTAAAACATCCTTCACACTTCCTTTTTCAACAATTCGCCCCTGATACATCACAATGACATCATCTGCGATTTCTTCCACGACACCAAAATCATGGGTAATAAAAAGCATCGCCATATGTCTCTTTTCTTTTAAATTGTGAAGAAGCTTTAAGATTTGTGCCTGCACTGTGACGTCTAGTGCTGTGGTCGGTTCATCTGCAATTAAAACGGAAGGCTCGCACGCAATACTCATCGCAATCATAATGCGTTGTCTTTGGCCGCCTGAGAGCTCATCGGGATAACTTGATATGCGATCTTCAGGAATACCGACTTCTTTTAAAAGTGATATCACTTTTTTATCTAAACTTTTTTTATCTAAATCAAGATGCACACTTAAAGCTTCTTTGATTTGATCCCTAATCGAAATAACAGGATTCAGGGACGTCATCGGTTCTTGAAAAATCATCGCCATCGATTTGCCGCGATAATGTTGCATCTCAACATTCGATAGGTTGGAAATATTTTGACCCTCAAAAGAAATGTTGCCTGCCTGTTTGAGTTGAATGGATAAAAGTTTCATGATGGAAAGTGCTGTTAGGCTTTTACCACTGCCTGATTCGCCCACAATACAAGTGGTACGTCCTGGATATAAATCAAAAGAAATATCATTGACTAAAGTTTTACTGGGCTCATTGATGGGTGAGACTTTTAAATGTTTGACTTCAAGTATTTTTTTCATGATGATTGCTTCAACAAGAATGCAGCTACTTCGTCAAATTTAATTGTTGTCTGCACATTCTCAACTCTTAATGATTTCACTTGGACTACACCCTCTTTCATTTCATCGTCACCTAAGATGACAGCATATGCCGCACCACTTTTATCAGCGCGTTTCATTTGTGATTTAAAACTACTGCCGCCTGAATTTAGTACCACTTTTAATCCATGACTTCGAAGTGTTTCTGAAAGTTTTAATGCATATTTTTCAGCAGCATCGCCTAAGTTCACCAGATAAATATTGGGTTCGTTTTGGAGAATGACTCCCATCTCTTCTAGCAGTAAAATGATGCGTTCCAATCCAATACCAAAACCTGAGGCTGGCGTTTTATCCCCACCTAATCGTTCAATTAAATAATCATATCGACCGCCACCTGCAATGGTACCTTGGCTCCCCAAACGGTTCGTCACCCATTCATATACAGTACGATTGTAGTAATCGAGCCCACGTACTAATCGATGGTTTAATTTGAAAGGAATACCTGCTTCTTTTAGATAGCCGCATACTGCATCAAAATGAGCTTTTGCCTCGCTATTTAAATACTCAGATAGTTTCGGTGCTCCTTCTATCATGGGCTGCATGAGAGGATTTTTACTATCCAAAATACGTAATGGATTTTGATGGAGTCGTCGTTTGGCGTCTTCGTCTAGAACATCTTGACGACCTTCAAAATAACGAATGAGTTCAGTACGATATTTCAATCGATCTTCAGGGTCGCCGATTGAATTGATATGAAGTTCAACGTCTTTAATATTGAGTGCTTTCCAGAGTCTGGCTAATAATAAGATTTGTTCGGCATCGATATTAGCGTCAGTAAATCCAAAGGCTTCGACACCCACTTGATTAAATTGGCGTTGACGGCCCTTTTGTACATTCTCGTGTCTGAACATTGGGCCTTGATACCATAAACGAATGGGGCCATTGTAGGTCAGGTTATGCTCAATGACAGCTCTGACACATCCCGCAGTCCCTTCAGGGCGGAGCGTTAATTGATCCTCATTTAAAGGGTCTATCCAGGAATACATTTCTTTTTCAACGATGTCAGTATGGGTGCCCACGCTATCCACAAAAAGTGAAGTGGGTTCGACGATGGGTAGGTTGATTTTTTCGTAAGCATAAAGATCTAACACTTCGTGTATTTTATCTTCGACAAAATGCCAAAGCGGGGCCTTATCAGGTAAGACATCATAGAAACCTTTAACGCTTTGTAATTTTTTAGGCATAGCTGTTATTTTAACTTTGAATAGTGCGATTCCACATAGTTCATGACAATCGCTTTAAATTCATGGGCGATTTTGTCACCCTTTAAAGTGACCGCCTTTTCACCATCCACAAATACGGGAGCTACTGGAATTTCACCTGTACCTGGTAAGCTAATTCCAATATTGGCGAGCTTAGATTCTCCAGGACCATTGACGACACAACCCATCACGGCAACTGACATATCTTCAACACCTGGAAATTCATCTTTCCATTGCGGCATCGAATCACGTAAAAAAGTTTGGATCTCCAAAGCCAGCTCTTGAAAATAAGTAGATGTGGTTCTGCCACATCCAGGACATGCAGTCACCAAAGGGGTAAAAGAACGTATACCCATGGTTTGTAAAATTTCTTGGGCGACCACAACTTCATTTGTTCTAGGTTCATTGGATGTGGGTGTGAGTGATACACGAATCGTATCGCCTATGTTTTGTTGCAAAAGCATAGCGAGTGCTGCAGCGGATGCCACAATGCCTTTAGAACCCATACCAGCTTCCGTTAAACCTAGGTGGAGTGGGTATGAAGTTCTTTTCGCAAGCTCTTGATAAATAAAAATTAAATCTTGAACAACACTCACTTTACAAGAGATGATAATTTTGTTTTTTGGTAGACCCCAAGAGACAGCTTGCTCTGCACTTTCAAGTGCTGATTGAATTAAAGCTTCGCGCATTAATGCATCAGATGATAGTGGATTTTTTAATTTCGCATTCTCATCCATCATGGACGCTAATTTAGCCTGATCTAAACTTCCCCAGTTAACGCCAATGCGTACCGGTTTATCATACGTTTTAGCAATACTGATCATCGCTTCAAATTGTTCATCGCGACGACTACCCTTACCTACATTCCCAGGATTAATACGATATTTGGCGAGGAGTTTTGCGCACTCAGGGTAAGCCTGTAAAAGCTTATGTCCATTAAAATGAAAATCGCCCACGATAGGCACAAAACAATTTCTTTTGTGTAAGGCCTCAATGATCTTTGGAATAGCATCGGCAGATGCTTCATTATTCACAGTCACTCGAACAATTTCAGAGCCGGCTTTCCATAACTCAAAGACCTGCGCTACAGTTTTTTCAACGTCTGCGGTATCGGTATTCGTCATGGATTGAACGACAATAGGAGAACCACCCCCTACAGGCACTGACCCCACCATCACTTGATTTGTAAGAGGTTTCATATTGAAATTAGTTAAAAAGCTTCAACTGATTTTTTTGTCTTAAGTAATTCAAATGTAGGCCCAAGAAAAATAAAGCCAATAAAGCATTCTCGTGATGGAAGGTAGTATTCACAAAACCTATACCAAAAATGGTGATCCACGCCGAAAATGAACCCATTACAAAGAGCATCGCTTTTGAGTCTCGATTAAATTTTTTGTAAGAATTAATCAATGTAATCAACCATGTAAACATGAAACTTAAAAAGATGATGAGACCTAAAATACCTCGATCGACTAAATTGGCCAGATATATATTATGGGCATGAGGATATGCCATAGTAAATTTTTCTGCATCAAAAATTTCACCTCTAGATTCAATAGAAGATTTTACTTGATCAATTTTTATAGAGTTCCAGTTACCATTACCAATTCCTAATAGAGGATGCAGCATTGCTATCTCGATAGCCGTTCGCCATATCTTATTGCGCTGGGATAAAACATCATGGCTATCTTGGCTTGCTATTTGTTTTTCTATAACTCGGGCAGGCTTTATAAAAGTGATGGTTATAAAGAAAATAGTAAGTAAAGTAAGCGAAATCGTTTTAATTTTAATTGTTAGTCTGCTTAATAAAAACATGGCGAATACTGACAAAAATACAATACCAAAAGCCCCACGACTTTGGCTAATAATCACGGAGGAGATAAGAAAAATAAAAAGAAAGCTGGCTATAAGGGTATATTTCTTTTTTGCTGATTGTAGTTGGCTTATAAGAAGTGATGTCGCAGCACCAGTCATCATGCAAAGATATATGGCCGAGTGATTGACATGACCCACAGAATGAAGCTGTAAAGCTTCTTTTGTATGTAAAACTAAAGACTCCATTAACCCCCATAGTAATGGCAGCAAGGTCATGATAATCGCAAAACTGAATAAGTATTTTTTCTCTTCGAAATTATAATCAGACCTAAAAAGTGTCCAGCCGAAAGCAATCCAAAGAAGCATGCCTTTAAATCCCCTCCATTCACTACCCCCTCCCACAAATGGAAATAATGCACTTAAAAATGAAGAGGTAATGATGGATAAAAATATCCAATCCCAAATGCTCCATTTGGATGGAGGTAATTGAGATTGACGATATAAAGCTACGATTAAATAACCTGCAAGAAATATATTTTTAGGCGCTTCCAAACTTGGTAAAAATGCTAAAAAAAAACTTAAGAAAATGAGCTCTAAAAATTTTAATTTATTTTTAAAGTATATTTTCTTGAATGAAGCTAATGAAAAAGTTGGCATAATAATATTCTTTTTATGATGCTATTTGAATTCTTTTTAAACTGCGTTTTGTTTTATCACTCACCTGTCCTGCAAGCTGTCCGCAAGCGGCATCGATATCATCGCCTCTCGTTTTTCGGACCGTCACAATATAATCTTGATTCATAAGCACTTCTTTAAAGCGTCTTATTTGCTCATTAGAAGAACACTTATATCCACTATTTGGAAACGGATTAAAAGGTATTAAATTAAATTTACACGGGACGTCTTTGACAATATTTAAAAGCGCTTTTGCATCTTCCACCGAATCATTAATACCATCTAACATGACATATTCAAACGTCACAAAATCTCTCGGTGCTTTTTCTAGGTATCGTTGGCATCCTGCCATGAGTTTGTGAATTGGGAATTTTTTGTTAATAGGCACGATTTCGTCCCTCAATTTATCGTTTGATGCATGAAGTGATACTGCCAAAGCTACAGGGCAGTCTTCTTTTAAGCAGTCCATGGCATTAACTAAGCCACTTGTAGAGAGTGTAACTCGACGACGACTTAAACCATAAGCCCTATCATCTAACATTAATTTCATCGCACTCACCACATTGTCATAATTAGCTAAAGGTTCTCCCATGCCCATCATGACAACATTGCTAATAATGCGCTCTGAATTAGGTAACGCGTTGTAACCTTCTTGTTGGCGAACATAAAAATTAGCAAGCCACAATTGCCCAATAATTTCAGCAGTGGTTAAGTTACGATTGAATCCTTGGCGACCCGTTGAACAAAATGAACATTCAAGCGCACATCCGACTTGCGATGAAATACATAAAGTACCTCTATCATCTTCTGGAATAAAAACGGTTTCAATGCCGTTATTACCACCCACATCGAACAACCACTTACGCGTTCCATCATCCGAGATTGCATCACTCATCACAGATGGTAATTGGATGGTAGCTTTATCTTTTAATACATCACGAAATACTTTAGAAATATCTGTCATCTCATTGAAGTAAATGAGATTTTCTTTGTAAATCCAATGCATCAACTGCTTCGCTCGGTAAGGTTTTTCACCGAACGTTTCGATAAAAGAAACGAGGTGCTCGTAGTCAAAATCGAGCAAGTTAGTCATTTAAAAATTAACCGAAGAAGTATTTAATTTCGATTTTAGCGTTATCGAGTGAATCGGAACCGTGCACTGCATTCGCATCGATGCTTTCTGCAAAATCAGCACGTATTGTTCTGGGGGCTGCTTCTTTAGGATTAGTTGCACCCATTAAATCACGGTGTTTTGAAACGGCATTTTCGCCCTCTAAGACTTGAATCATGACTGGGCCTGAAATCATAAATTTCACTAAATCATTAAAGAAAGGACGGGCTTTATGAACGGCGTAAAAACCTTCTGCCTCAGCTTGTGAAAGGTGTGTCATTTTAGCTTTGACAATTTTTAAGCCTGCATCCTCAAAACGTGAATAGATTTGACCGATCACATTTTTTTTAACTGCATCAGGTTTAATAATAGATAAGGTTTGTTCAATTGCCATGTTGTTGACTCCGTAAAATTTAACATCGATGAAAAGACTGTTAAAATAACATTTTTAGAGGTTTTAATAAAGAACAAAACTCATGCAACACACCTATTTAATTACCGCCATGTACCATTTTGTGAGTCTTCCTAACTTTAAAACGTTACGAGAGCCACTTCTCAATTTCTGCATATCTAAAGGCATCAAAGGTACGCTTCTCTTAGCTGACGAAGGCATCAATGGGACCCTAGCAGGTCCTGAAAAATCCATTTTAGAGTTACTTAGCTATTTAAAAACAGATCAGCTTTTTGAAGGCAACTTCAAAAGTCTTGGTCACAAAGAATCCTGGTCAGATAAACACCCGTTCTACCGCATGAAGGTCAAATTAAAGAAAGAAATTGTGACTTTAGGTGTGCCTGGTGTATCACCTACTAAAATGGTGGGTAAATACGTGAAACCTCAAGATTGGAATAGTATTGTTTCTGATCCAGAAGTGGTGTTGATTGATACCCGCAATGATTATGAATATGCCATTGGTACTTTTAAAAATGCCATCAACCCTAAAACCAATACGTTCCGTGAATTTCCTGAATACGTAAAAACGCATTTTGACCCTAAAAAGCATAAAAAGGTCGCGATGTTCTGTACGGGTGGCATACGCTGTGAAAAAGCCTCTTCTTATATGATGAGTGAGGGATTTAATGAGGTCTATCACCTGGAAGGTGGCATTCTCAAATACCTTAAAGAGGTGCGACCGGAGGAAAGTCTTTGGCAGGGCGAGTGCTTTGTATTTGACCAACGCGTAGCAATTAAGCACGGCCTAGAAGTAGGTGAATTTGACCAGTGTTATGCGTGTCGATATCCGCTATCTAAAAACGACATAAAAAATGATCAATATACTCCAGGCATTTCATGTCCAAATTGCTATAATACTCACACACCAGAGAAATTAAAAAGCTTAACTGATCGACAACGCCAGGTGATCTTAGCTAAAGCTCGCGGACTAAATCATATTGGGCAAACGAACGCTGACTCCTTGAAAAAATAAATGGAAACACCATGAAGATTCTTCAAAACATAGAGCCCTCCTTCGATGATGACATTTCAATCGCTGACATGATTAATTTCTTTAAGTTTCACAAAAAGATGATTTTAATCTCTGTCATCATAGGCGCCATAATGGGTGGCCTTTTCACGAATTTTGCAGAACCGGTTTACAAAGGCTCTGTGCTTATCTCCTTCGCTAAAGTTTCAGGGGTTTTAGTGGTAAATCCAAAAGTTATCGTGAGCAAGCCTTATATGAATAACTTCTATTCAAAAGAAACGCTTGTAAATTGTAACCCTGACTTTTATAGGGATAGGAATAGGGATAGGGATAGGGATAGGGATAGGGATAGGGATATCAATTACGATATATCTAACATAGTGAAAGCCTCAGTAACAAAAGATGGTGAATTCGTTGAGCTTATTATGCAAGACAAAAATAAAACAGTCATTAAAGACTGTCTTAACAGCATGGTTGATGATATTCTAAATCGTCAAAATACAATTGCCGATCCTGTTATTCAATTAGAAAATAATAAACTTAGATTTGCAGAAGAAAAATTAAAAAATGCTGAAGAATTTAAAAATAAATTAAATGATAAGCAGATTAGAGAATCAAAAAAAAATGGTGAGCGCCTTTCAGAAGGTCTGTTATATTCGTTAAATACCAGCATAGATATTAATGAAATCATGAATGAAATTAATACAATTAAAATTAATTTTCATTTAAAAAACAAACTAGCTAGCAGGGAGCTGCCCGTTAGTATTGAAAAAAAATCGTTCCTCTCATCTATACTTGGTACTCTTCTTGGTCTCTTTTTAGGCTTATGCTTAGGAATTTTTCTCGCGCATATAAAACAAATCATCTTAAAGATCCGCTGAAAATTACAGGAAGTATTTTTCCAATCCTAAAGGTGGTTTAGGTAATGACGGGAAAATAGTCCAAACAGCTTTTGACTTAGAAAAAATAACCACCCAAACTGTTAAAATCATTAGGGTAAAGTAAGTCCGCAAGCCATTATTGTTTACATACCACACTTCAAGACTACCCTTGTAGGGAGAAATGAGTTCTTTGTAAAACTGCTTAGTATCGTCATGCTGATGCAGCATTTCCTCTTCAGCACGAAATACAATAGAGCCTATTCCTGACAAACCTGGTTGCACGCTGACAATAGATTGCTGAACACTTGGTATATAAGCGTCAAAATGGTCTTGCGTGAGAGGTCTAGGGCCAATAACACTCATATCTCCAAGAAAAATATTAAGAAGTTGTGGTAACTCATTAACTTTTGTTTTTCGGAGAAAATTACCGAGAGGCAATATCCGTGGATCGTTTTTTACAGTCATATTGCCGGTACTAAGGCTGGGGCTATTTTTAAGCATAGTAGCAAATTTTAGTAAGCCAAAAGGTTTGCCTTTTACCCCAACTCTGCTTTGCTTATAAAAAATTTCACCTTCACCAGAAAATCGTAAAATAATGACAATTAGAATGAATAAGGGCGAGAGGATCAATAACGCCAAGGAAGAAAATACGACATCAAAAAAACGTTGCATTACTACATTCTTCCATCAAGATATTTGCCAGTTTCCATATGCGCAAAATCAGGAATCATGGTGTTAAATAATGCGACAATTTCCGGCTTATCCCACGAAGGTTGATGACGCATCGCTTCAATGGTGTTGGTAAAATGCTGCAGCTTTTTATCATCAAAAATAGGTGCATTTTTTATTACACCAACGCTATCAAAGCGCTTTATATCGAGCACCTCATTGGCGGTAAAAAACTCTTCAAAACCCTTCTCTCCAGTGGTGTCGCTGGAGAAAAAGTAGCATGGCCACTGCTTTTTAGCAATTAAGTCTGGCGCGCGATCTCTCGCCTCATCTTCACTCTGACATTCATAAGCTTCATAACCTAAGTCAGCTAAATAACGAACAGCAATGTCAGAAAATGTTGTTAAGTGTAAATCTTCACTCAATTTAGGAAAGAATATATCTCGATTTTCACCCAACAAGCACGACATAAGACACAATTCGCCAGACTCTTGGGGTGTTACAAAATAACGCCTAACATCATTTGGTGCTGCAATCGGCTGGTGCTTGGCAAAGCGCTGATTAAAGCCGTGTAGTAAAGATCCATCTGAAAAGGCCACATTGGCAAATCTTGCTGTAGAAATTGGTATCTTAAGACTTGCACGCATCAAGAACATTTCCATGATGCGTTTACTTGCCCCCATCATATTGACTGGGTTAGCCGCCTTATCTGTAGATACACAAAAATACTTAGTTGCTCCAAAAGCCTTAGCTGCTGAAAGCGTACTGATAGTGTTTAAAATGTTCACTTCAATCAAACGCATCAGGGTAAATGGATCTTTCTCACTGCGCACGTGCTTAAGCGCGGAGAGATTAAGCACGTAATCGTAGCCGCCACTCCACTGAATTAATGCACCGAATTCAGGCTTACCACAATCAATTGCAAAAGTACGAAAATCGCCTTTAATATAGCCTAGCGTACTACGTATATCACGTACCAGTTCCACGACATTATTTTCGCTAATATCTACCACATGAAGCGCTTTCGGTCTTCGCTTAAAAATCTCTCTCGTCACCGCCTGCCCTATAGAACCTGCACCGCCTATTACTAAAAAACGGCTAGAAGAAACAATTTGCGAAAGATTTTCTTCATGCTGCGAAATGTCGGATACAAAAAGTGGCCGATCACGGCCAATTAACTCAAGTATATTACTCATACATTTTTATTCTCTAAAATGATTCATTAAGAACTACGCCAAACCAAACCTCAGGTAAAAAAATTTTTACTCCTAATTTTAATGAGTGTATATTTAATTTATCTCTGCTCTAGATTTAGCAATTATCAGTTGATTAAGCATAAGCTCAAGTCTGGAGATTAAACTGCTTCTATCGAACTCTCGTTTAGTATATTCCAAACCTTTCTTTCCCATAACATCTCTCTGTTCACTACTCATCTCAGATAATCTGAGTACTGCATCTGCCAGCGATTGAGAGTTACCAGCAGGACATGTAAACCCCGAGCCAGATTCATCGACAACCCGTGCACCTTCACCGTTAATCATAGCCAATATAGGCTTGCCGGTCGAAAGATAGGATTGAAGCTTTCCCGGAATAGTTAATGCGAAAATAGACTCTTTCTTCAAAGTAACAAGAAGTGCATCCGCATGTTTAATAAATGAGGGCATACGTTCAATAGGAAATCTTCCTAACAAAAACACGCAATCGTAAAGTTCTCTTGCTTTAACTTCTTCCGTTACCCATTCTGCCATCCGCCCATCACCAACAATCAACCAACGGATATTTGAAAAATGCTTTAATCTTTCTGCAGCATCAAGAATGGCAGGGAAGTCCTGAGCTTCGCCAATATTGCCGGTAAAAACTATAGTGAAACAGTCTTTTTTTTCAGGAACTTCAATTGCGGCTTTACTATTCTCAACATTAAAAGCCAAGTCGGACCAACTCGGAAAATATTGAACTCGGGTGGAGGGGGTAATGTATTTAGCAACTGCTGGAATAAAACTTTTTGACTGTACAAGAATCAAGTCACATCGATTATAGATGCTAGCAACCAGCCTTCCAATCAGGTGTAGTATTATTTTTGAGCGTACCGCACCAACTGCTTGTAAAGATTCTGGCCACAAATCTAATATCCAGAATACCATCGGAATTTTCTTAGTAGCTCGTATTACTAGTGCAGGGATGCCGACCGTTACAGGCGATAGTTGGCAGGTAAAAATTGCATCAAATTTACGGTCACGCAATTTCCATAGGCCAAGTGTCGAAGCACTTATCGCAAATGTTAGATAATTCAAAGCTAGAATAATTCCACTTTTCCCTCTGGGCACAAGAGGAACCCGAATAATCTCAGCACCTTCGTAATGGGAATAAAATGTAGGATTGTCACGGAACTCCTTGAAAACCTTGCCATCTGGGTAATTTGGAAGTCCAGTCAATACAGTTACCTCGTGGCCACGATTGACTAGTTCAGCAACTAAATCATTAATCCTAAAATTTTCAGGCCAAAAATACTGTGAAACGACAAGTAAACGCATTGTCCGGTAATTCAATACTTTTTCCAAACTACACGATTCACATAATCGGTATAGCTGTGAATAATCCGCACAACTTTATCAGAGACATTCGGTACATTGTAATCGGACACTTCTCTCAGCATACGTTCTGAACCACGTGATTGCTTAGCTAAAATAGCCAAGCCTTGGCGAACACGCTCAAGCTCAAGCCCAACCATCATTACCGCAGCCTCTTCCATACCTTCAGGACGTTCATGCGCTTCACGCAGATTCAGTGCCCGAAAGTTTAAAATGGACGATTCTTCGTTAATAGTGCCACTATCTGACAAAGAGGCTCGCGCTAACAATTGCAGCTTGACATAATCATGAAAACCTAGTGGTTTCAATAAGCGTACATTTTTATGAAACTTTGAATTGGTTTTATCAATTCGCTTTTGCGTTCTGGGGTGAGTTGATACGATAACGGGTAAATCATGGTCTTCTGCTATCGCATTTAGCACATCAACCAACTTAGCAAAGTTTTGAGGCGACTCAATATTTTCTTCACGGTGCGCACTGAGAATAAAATAACCGTCTTCTTTAAGCCCCAAACGATTTAACACATCAGATGCATCAATCTGGTCGCGGTAATGGGTTAGCACCTCAAACATTGGGCTCCCTATTTTAATGATCAGATCTGGCAGTAAACCTTCACGTAACAAATAATCACGCGCTATGGTGCTGTAGGTTAGGTTTACATCGGCCGTATGATCAACGATGCGACGATTTGTCTCTTCTGGCACGCGCATATCAAAGCAACGATTCCCCGCTTCCATATGAAAAATAGGAATCTTACGGCGTTTAGCAGAAATTACTGATAAGCAACTATTGGTATCACCTAACACCAACATCGCCTCCGGTTGAACATCTTCCAGAACCTTATCAACCGAGATAATTAGATTGCCAATAGTATGCGCCGCGCTAGTAGTATTCTCAGCACTATTTAAAAAGTAATCCGGTTTACGAACACCTAAATCTTCGAAGAACACCTGATTTAACTCGTAATCATAATTCTGACCCGTATGCACCAACACATGCTCGCAATATTCGTCCAGCCTTGCCAGCACACGTGATAGCCTAATAATTTCTGGTCTTGTCCCAACAACCGTTAATACTTTTAACTTTTTCATGTTTTCATTAAACCTCACAAGGAATACAGTCAGGACGCTGGCGATCAAAAATCTCATTAGCCCACAACATAATAATGGCTTCAGTTTCACCAATATTGGTAATGTCGTGCACCCATCCTGGTATGGTATCTATCACTTGAGGCTTATCACCAGAGATAGTTACTTCATAAGTCTCGCCTGAGATTATCTGCCTAAAACACATCCGAGCTAAACCGCTAACCACTAAAAATTTCTCGGTTTTAGTATGATGGTAATGTGAGCCACGCGTTATCCCAGGGTGTAGTGTAAAAAAAGAAAACTGTCCGCAATCAGGCGTCTTTAGCATCTCAACAAAAATACCACGCTCATCGCTATGCTCTGGCAGGTCGTAAGCAAACTGTTCCGTGGATAAATAGCTTAAGTAAGTTGAATACAATGCACGCGTTAATCCTTTGCCAACACGCTCTGATATCAAACTAGTTCGACAATTTTGAAATGTTTGAATTTGCTCGGACAACTGACCCAAAGTAATGCTATATGTCTGATTTATTTCAGCTATAAGCAAGCCTGGCTTAGCTGCATCTAAAGCACGCAACAACTCATCTACCACATCATCAATATAGGCTAATTGCAAAGTCACGCAAGCATCATTAATTTGTATAGGCAAACCACGGGCAATGTTATGACAAAACGTTGCCACTACAGAGTTGTAGTTTGGCTTGCACCACTTGCCAAACACGCATGGCAAACGATAAACAACAGTACTGTTAGCAGTTTCCGTTACGAAAGCTTCAATCAATTGCTCAGCAGCTAACTTACTTTTCCCATAAGGATTGTCATGCTCAGCTTGCGTAGACGACGCAAAAATAAGAGGAATATTACGGCCAGTAGCACGTATAGCGTTACACAAAGCACGAGTTAGCTCGGTATTCACACGCGCAAAATCGGCAAGATCATCCGGCCGATTTTCACCCGCCAAATGTAAAATAGCATCAGCTTTTTCCACCATCGAGGTAAGAATTTCATCGCTGTCGCCGCGTACAAATGACAAGACTTTAGTATCAGACTGTTCACTTAAGTGAACAAGCAAATTCTTGCCTATAAAACCACCCGCACCCGTCACTAAAATCGTCCGCTGTTTACTCATGTTATTCTTCAGCTTGCACATCTTCACCACGCGTGATAGCTTGCATAAAGCGTAACTTCATTAACAAGGCTTTCATCCCATTAACGTCCAGTCGAGCGGTATTGTGGGAGTTATAATCCACCGCATTAGAAATTTGAGTTTCACCTTGATCAGTAAATCTGTCGTAATTTAAATCACGTAGATCTGGCGGTATACGGAAATAACCACCTAAGTCCTGCGCTGCCACCATTTCTTCGCGACTCAGCAATACTTCAAACAGCTTTTCACCATGGCGAGTTCCAATAACGCGCACTTCATGGTTAGGTGCGCCTAATAAGCCAGTCAAAGCCTGCGTCAAAGTCGTTATCGTCGCTGCTGGCGCTTTTTGTACAAAGATATCGCCCGATTTTCCATGTTCAAAGGCATATAGCACCAAATCCACTGCATCATCTAACGTCATCATAAAACGCGTCATTTCGGGGTCAGTAATTGTAAGCACTTTACCCGCGCGAATCTGATCAACAAATAAGGGGATAACCGAACCACGTGATGCCATGACATTCCCATAGCGTGTTACGCAAATCGTCGTTGCTTCAGTCTCACGCGACTTAGCCACCGCCACCTTTTCCATCATCGCCTTACTAATACCCATTGCATTAATTGGATATACCGCCTTATCTGTGCTAAGACAAATAACCCGCTTAATCCCTAAAGAAACGGCAGCCTCAAGCACATTCTCAGTGCCTAGAACATTAGTCTTAACTGCCTGCAATGGATAAAACTCGCAAGAAGGTACCTGCTTAAGTGCAGCGGCATGAAACACATAATCTACGCCACGCATGGCTGTGCGAACGCTATCCACATCACGCACATCCCCAATATAAAACTTTATTTTAGGATTATTATATTTCTTCCGCATATCGTCTTGTTTTTTTTCATCACGGCTGAATATGCGGATTTCAGCAATATTGGAATCTAAAAAACGATGTAGCACTGCGTTACCAAAAGAGCCTGTACCGCCAGTAATGAGCAATATCATATTGTTAAACATCAATTACTTCCTTTATATTCATGCACAATTGCATTTAAAAAACTAAATGTTTCATCTGCGCAGCGTTGCCAAGAATATTGCTGCGCAGTGGCATAACTCGCTTCTGAAAGTTCAGCTCGTAAGTTCGGAGATTCAATTAATTCGCATAAAGCACGAGCAATATCATCCGGTTGTTCTGGGTCAAAATAAATACCAGCTCGCCCCAAAATTTCGGGCATAGGCCTTTTTTTGGAACAAGCAATTGGCAAGCCAGACGCCATTGTCTCCAGCAGAATATTAGGCATATTCTCACAACTTGAAGCAAACAGACCCAAATCAGACTGTGCATACTGATGATGTAACTCATCAAAGGAAATGGCACCGTGGTAATGTACCCAACTACGGCCAAAATCTATGGCGTCAATTGTAGCATTCAAACGCATTAAAGCAGGCGTATAGGCTGGCCCCACCAAATCAAGTACAACTGGAAATCCTTTTTTTCGCAAGGTGGCTATAGCCTCAACCACATGCCATTGGTGTTTATATTGATCTACAATCGACACATACAGCACGCGATAAGGATTGGAGTCATTATATTCAGCAATATCACGTTGTGTCTTTGGTGATCTATTAAAACGAGGGCTGAGCCCATGAGGGACTATGCTAGTTTTACCAAGTAATTTACCAGTGACTTTCAAAACCACTTCACTCGCATACTCAGTTAAAAATATTATGCCATCAGCTTTTTTAAAAGAACAAGATTGTGTTAAACGAAGTAATAACAACTTAAGTCTAAAAAAGACCCAGCCATACCGCTTCAATTCTGCCATATCAAACGGTAGAAGATTTTGGCTCATAATCACTACTGGGTGAAAGTTTCCGGTATAACTACCGCCTGGCACAAACAATAAATCACAACCCTCTTTTCGCGCAGATTCTGATAAATGTAAAATCTGCCAAAGAGTTCGGTGCAATAGGCCGTTATCTAATAAAGACATACTACGCTTATCTAGCCAAGGGCGATCTTCTATGAGTTTTAGAGTTGCTATGCCAGCCCATACAACAATACGCTCAATATTATTGTATTCAGGTTCCACAATCCTTAGTAATTCAACCAAATGTGTAATGCCACCACCACCTCGCAAATTTGTAGCATCTATACCTATGGTTAATAGTTTAGCTTTAGACATTCATCAAATACCATAGCATTATTACAACAATGCAAAATAATATTTTTATTTTTAATTTAATCACTTAACTTGCTTTGAAATACTTCGTTTTATTCATACCATTCAAACAAGATGCGTAAATAACCATAATATTAGTAGTCTGCAAGAGGCTAGAGTAATGCCACAATGTGATTATAGCGACTAATAATGCGACAACCTCTGGGCTATATTTACTCTTTACTAAATTATTTTTTCTACTCGTCATCTACTTAACTATTGGAAACGTTAGAAAATAAAAATAAATGATAGCTCCAAAAATAGAATAGGTGAAAATCAGAGAAACAATAGTCAGTTCCCGCCCTGCTAAGTGGATAGGCTGATGCCCAAGTGCCGATAACTGAATAGTAGACAAGTAACGTTGCGCAAGTCACACCCGTCCATCTGCTGACCACCACTCGCCAACATCATCGCCCTCTGTGCGCCATGATATCTCTCCCTTTGGCTAACCATTCACGCTGGAATTGGCGTGTTTTAGAAGCAACTCCTACAATGCCGAACATTTTGAGGGATTAATTTTTTTTAGATTTTCAGAGCGCTCATGCATAAATGCATCCCTCCGAAGGACATGTGCCGAAATAATCATAAGCGTCCAGAATAAGGGCATCTTTTGTGGCTCAAATATAAGAAGAGAGAAAACAAACAGTAATAATATTGAGGCCGAATTATTAATAAGTAAAAATGTTATCAACATAATAATCGCAATATTAAAGACACCTACCTCAAATAAGGCAATTAGAATACCAGCAGAAAAACTTTTATAAAAACCAGAATCTTTATTATATCCATGGCCGAAAAATAATTCATGATAATCCAGTGAGCCTGCAATTTCAAAGAATCCTTCTATACGTTCTTGTCTTTCAGATAGAGAACTGCCATGCAAGAGATCGAGTTTCAGTATCAAAATAGCACAGATACTCAAAACCGATACTGCCACAACTCCTTTAATAAAACTTTTAGAGTGCGTCAAGGCCCAAATAACTGGCATTAGAATATAAAAAGTATAAGAAGCAGATAAAAATCCACCGAGTAAATTCACTAATATGAATAATAATTTCGCGTATCTATTCAAAAATGGCGCTATAAAAAATATATTTGCAACATAAATTACAGCCAAAAAAATTGGCTCAGTGAAGAAAAAAAAACTTGCAGGAAACTCTAACAAAGGGATATGTGAATTAAGTAGAAGTCCAAATGGCGTAAAAAAATAATTATACGATTCACTAACCAAACTAAATTGATTAAATTCTCCCAAATACCTTAAATAAATAATAGCTAGAAGCGCACAAACAGGAATTACAGTAAATAAAACTATATATAGTTTTATAAATGTTATTTTTTGTGAATGTTGATACCTCAGATATCTATTTAATCCAAAACCAAAAAAAAACGTTATTATTTGACTGTATGATGAGCGCAATCCTTGTATTTCTGGAAAACTAAGAAATACCATCGAAATTCCGAACACAGATATTAAAATGAAAAAATATACGTCTTGTCTTGAAACCCTCTTACTTGATAAAATTAAAAATGTTGTTATCAATAAAAAAGATCCACTTCTTAAATATTCATTTATTATTTCTGTCATTACAAACGGAGGGTAAAAGAAAATTGGCAAGAAAATTACCCCTACTATAAAATAATCCTTTACGGTCGTAGAAGTTTTTTTCATTTAAATTCACCCTAAATTTGAAATTTACTATTACTTACTTTAAAAAAATATAGATAAATTGCATAAAATGCTCCTATTACAATAAACATATTAACCAACAAAAAAACGAGCTCAAAAACGCTAGTCTTCTTTTAATGACAAATCAAAATTTAGTAAGATATTTAGAATGGTGGGGGGGTAAGCAACAATCTGACTCTTATTACTAGAATCATAAATATGGATTTAAAAGAAATTTCAAAATTACAATAATGAATGCACTGTTTTAATGCCAACTCAGCCGTAATATATTTTTTGTTTAAATATTCATACCTACCATGAATATAATTTATATTACTACGCACGCACATCAATTCATTCTTAGAAAGCCGACTAGTAAAGTCTAATACTGCATACCCATATGGAACAGACATGTCACATTGAGAAAAACCTCCAATATGAATGAAGTATTCTCCTAATGCTTTAGGTATAAACTTAAATCTATCCGTAATATTTGCTATTTTTAGCCAAGTATTATAATCATCTGCAGCAACCATATTAGGATTTTCATTCATTCCTTTTACTTGCATAAGCAACTTTTTTCTTACTACTACCGATGATATTGCAAGGGCATTTCCATTCAGTAATAAATCCATAATAACCGGGCATCTGACCTGCCAAGATTTTATTAACTTCCTACTAAATCTCCTAGGCCGATCACTAACAATCTCTAGAGAGTGATATATCAAATCTACCTTGTCATTCATATACTCAAAGCATACTTTTAGTTTATCGTTTTTCCACCAATCATCTGAATCTAAGAATGCAATCCATTCACCTTTTGCTACACGAATTCCTGCGTTCCTTGATACTGCGATTATGCCGTTATTATGAATTTTTAAATATGTAATACGCGGATCAATAAATCTTGCCATCACCTCATCGGTGTTATCGGTAGAATGGTTGTCGATAACAATAGCCTCCCAATTCGTATAAGTTTGATTGAGCACAGATTGCAATGCGCGACCTAAATATCTAGCGCGATTGTAAGTGGGTACTATCACCGAAACTAACGGGGTTGCTACATCATTCATGTTCTAAGCTATTTTTATGAATAAATGACATCTGGCAAAACTGCAACAGCTTATCAATTTCTACCGTTTTGATTTGGCTTTTGCAAATTATACCTAAGGCACTTAAATTGTCGGTATGGTAAGTAAGGGTAGCTGACTGCTCATCTATACTACTTTTTTTATATTGCAATACCGGTGTAAAGCCTAAAACTTTAGTGCAGCGCTGCCGAATTAACTGTGCCATTGCTAACACTGATTTCGATACGCCTGCACCCACATTAAATAAGTTAGATTGCTTAAGTTGGTCAGAATCAATAAGCTTTTCAACCACACAGCAAACTTCAGTCAAACCAATAAAATCTCGATGTTGCAGCCCACTGCTTTGCAATACTAATTTATGCGCTTGCACCGCCTGCCCACATAAATCATTGACTAGCAGCATCCAACAATTCACATCTTTGTTCATAGGTCTGCCAAAGGTAATAGATAAATGCAACACGATACCTTGAAATTCCTCACGACTGTTTGCAGTTAACACGGCATGTTCGCCAACGAGGTGTGAGTTGGTATAGGGATAAAGCCAATCGCCCACCAACAAATCCAAAACCACCCGTGAGGATACTAACCTTCGGTAATTTAGTTTTCATGACCTATCCATTTTGCCGTCATAGCAATCCCTGCATCTAAGCTAACTATTGGTGACCAACCAATTACTGTTTTAATTTTGTTTATATTTGCATACAAAGCCATACTTTCATTAGAGCGATAATGCACTTCACCAAATTGTGGCTGACCCTTCTTTAAAATCTCGCAGACTTTGCAAATTACGTCCTTAATAGATATAGGTAACCCCGACCCTACATTAAAAACTTGTCCATTTGCAGCGTTACACTCAAATACACTATAAATGGCATTTACGGTATCATCAATATAGCAAAAATCTCTCAATTGCTCTCCGCTAGAAGTCGGAAATGCCCTGCCGTCAAGACAACCTTTAATTATTTGTGGCAAAAATCGTTTCTTACTTTGGTTGGGTCCATAAGTGAGAAACAGTCTTAATATAACTGCTGGAAAGGCCTCTGTGCGATTTAACATCTGAAGAAATTGTGTGCAAGCAAGCTTGGCCAGGGAATATGGGGAGATTGGCTGTTCACGAGAATCTTCATGCTGCGGAGCTTTCACAGCACCATATTCATCACTACTGCCTATTTGCACAAAGCGTTTTAGATGCTTATGATCTAGACAATCAAGCAAATTCAATAACCCAACAAAATGCGTATTAATTGTACGACGTCCTCCTTCAGAAAATAACGTGTGATCTATATATCCGCTAAGATTAACTACAAAGTCGTATTTTATTGCAGTTATTTTAGATAGGGCTGAAGGTAGAGTTATATCAGCAATAATATAATTAGCGCCTTCTATTTTATTTGTCTGTGATGGTTCATTTAGACTAAGACTATCCACTTGCCAACCGCGCCTAATAGCTTCTTTCACAACATGACAACCAATAAAACCTGTACCCCCAACAACTAATAATTGATATTTCGCTAAATTCTCCATGGCGCCTGTCCACTATCCCAAAGAGATTGGAGATGATCCAGGTCACGCTTGGTATCCATACACTGCCAATACCCTTCATGCTTGTACGCCATTAACTCACCGGCTTCTCTAGCTTGTTCTAATGGCTCACGCTCTAAAAGGGTACTATCTCCTAAAATTAAGTCAAAAAATTCTGGCTCAACTACAAAATAACCACCATTAATCCAACCATCATGCATCTGCGGCTTTTCCCGGAAGCTCGCTACACGATGACCATCCATTTCAAGTTCACCAAAGCGAGCCGCTGGACGAACCGCAGACACAGTCACCATTTTTCCATGACTATGATGAAAGGCTAATAATGCATCCAAGTCAATGTTAGCAACTCCATCACCGTAGGTCAGCATAAAAGTCTCTTTGCCAATGAAAGATTGCATACGTTTTACTCGGCCACCTGTCATAGAAAAGTTTCCGGTATTCACCAATGTTACCTTCCAATCAACAGGATCAACTTGATGATGCAATACACTCCCAGAAGAAAGATTTATGGTAAAATCTGCACTCAGCGCACGGTAATTAAGGAAATACTCTTTAATTATTTCCGCTTTATAACCCAGCGCCACATAAAAATCCTTATGTCCAAAGTGAGCATAAGTTTGCATAATATGCCAGAGAATGGGTTTGCCACCCACAAGCACCATTGGTTTGGGGATTACATCTGTGTATTCAGCCAAACGGGTCCCAAAACCACCAGCAAGCAGAATTACTTTCATAAATTAATTCCAATCATAATCGATATCTATCAGCGCCAAGCGCTCTAATTCATATGGGTTATGGGTAATGCTTGCAATATTAAGGACTAAGCTTTTTTCTGAATATAAACCTTGAAAACCAAACCAGATTCCAGGTGGAACGGTGATGCGTGCATAACGATTTACACCAACTTCCTCAACCCTGAATTCATTAACACCATGAGTATTAACGCATCGAAATACGAATCGCACTTGTCCCACTGGAACCACTAAATTCATAGTCATCTGCGTATGTTTTTTCCAGGCTTTTATTGCATCTGGATTAACCCAAGAAAAATAAGCCTCACCAAATCCTTCATAACCTGTATCACATTGCTTTATAGCATGCAAAACATCTCCGCCTTCTACTTCAATCTTTCGCAATGGCGTCACCAAAATATCGGCAAGCTTCATTGCGCCCAAGCTAAACCTCGTTTTTTGGCAATCGCTGTATAAGCAGTAATCTGAGCATTGGTGGTTGGGGCAATATGTGCCGGTTGTTGGTAATAAGCGCGGTACCATTCCGCTGTCATGCGCACGGTATCTTCAAAACCCATCGCCGCATGCCACTGTAAATAGTGCAGAGACTTATCACAATTGAGTTTAAGCAAGCCAGACTCATAAGGACCCGCCACCGAACTTGATACATCTTGCCAGCGCACTTTTTCCCAATGCAAAGCCATTTGCTGGACCAATTCTAAAACACTATGATTTTGTTGTGCTTGTGGCCCAAAATTGAACGGCTCACCATGCAATTCAGGCTTCTGAGACAATGCAATCGCAAGACTTATATAACCGCTTAATGGCTCCAGCACATGCTGCCATGGGCGTGTAGAATGTGGATTACGTAGCTCCACCAAATTGTCAGTTGACCATGCCTTCACGCAATCAGGGACAATACGATCTGCAGCCCAATCGCCACCGCCAATCACATTGCCTGCGCGTGCTGAAGCAATACGAACCTTACTACTTGCTTTAGGAAAGTATGATTTTATGTGTGAGCGTATAACTAATTCAGCCGCACCTTTTGATGCACTGTAAGGATCTGGACTACCCATCGCGTCAGTCTCACGATAACCCCATACCCACTCGACGTTGTCATAACATTTGTCACTAGTGATAATCACTGCGGCACAAAGCTTATCTAACTTTCGCAAAGCCTCCAGCACATGCAAAGTCCCCAACACATTAGTTTGCCATGTTTCTAGCGGGTCTTCATAAGAACGCCTCACCAGTGCCTGTGCAGCAAGGTGAAAGACAAAGTCGGGTTGGGCCGCTAGAATAGCTTCTTCTAAATCTAATTGATTGCATATGTCAATGCGCAAATCCACCATATCTTCAGCCAAATGTGCTTCAGTAAAATGTGATGGCTCAGTCGGTGGATCTAGCGCTATACCTACCACCTTGGCGCCCAATTGCTTAAGCCAAGCTGTTAACCAAGCACCTTTGAAGCCGGTATGGCCAGTGATGAGAACTGTCTTTCCATTAAAGTTTTGGTCGGTTAATGACACTTTATTTTTACTCATAGTAAATCCTAAAACACCAAATCAGCTGGATCTAATAGATAGGCAGTAGCGTCATAGCTCTCAGCGATAATTTGATAACCAAATGAGTTTAAATGGCTGCAAACTGCCATAAAACTCTCAGGTGACATCACTTTATGTCTCACTCCATGTTCAAAGCGGATCATTTTTGGCTTAATATGTGTAAAATCGATAGACATTAATATTTGATGATCATAGCCCTCTGTATCAAGCAATAGCAAATCCAGCTTATCAATGGCGTTAGATTTAATGAAATCAGAAAACGATGTGCATTTAACTGTAACTTGCTCCATATAGTCAGCATCTGGCACTAGAGTTGTTTTCTTCCAGTGCGTTTCATCAAACGAGGCAATACCCCTTGCAAATACAGGAACTTCTGCAGCGCGCGCTGGCTTGACTCTGTATAATACCATTTCCGACTCGGTTGCATGAATCGCCAAATTAAAAAGTTTGATATTTGGACAGGATTGATAATTAGCGAATAGCAAGTCATAAATATCTGGCAATGGTTCAAGTGCAAATCCAGACACTGCTGATTTGTTATCCATATTGAACTGATAAATAGGATCATTCATCACTCCATCATTGGCGCCAATCTGAAGGAAGGTCAGGTGTTTGTGCACGGCAAGGTGCCGATACAAAAAACTCTCAAAATCAAATACAGAATAGCCACCAATCCTGAACACTCTATATCCCATGCGACGAAGAAATTTATGTACGCAAGCTTTAGCTTGATAAAGTAAATTTTTCATAATGCTTATTTTACCCTTTCAAATTCGCGGTTTTAACTGCGCTTGAAATCAATACGCAAAATAAATCTTTATTATCAGGAAGGACCTTAGCGAGATACTTTGAAAAAATCAATGTAGGGAAGATTACAAATAAACTTGATAAAATTAGTAAAATCTTATTTCTACTACCTATGTTATTACTCACATAAACACTAAAAATTGTGGCAATTGTTTCAATGGCTGAAAGACATTTCAAGCATGAATTCACGTGAAAACCATTCCGCTCCATGGCCAACATCAAGCCATAACTTGTAAAACGTCTAAAGTCATAGGGTTTCTCATGCTCTCTGAACAAAAATGGCACCGATACAACAAAGCCCCCACCCATTTTAATTACACGATTACACTCAGCCAGGAGTAAGTCTAGATTCTCGACGTGCTCGAGCACTTGTGTGCACAACACGCCATCAAACGCATTATCTTCATAAGGAATATTTATACCATCAAAATATCTATCTGGCACTTTCATATGATCGGGCGCGCCACTCGCCTCAATATCAATCCCTATGCAGTAAGCATGACTAAAACTCGAAGCAAATGGCCTGAGCCCACATCCGACATCCAGCCAATGTGTATTATCTTTAACACTCGCAGCGAGAATATCTCTTGTCGCAGCATTCATTTTATTATCAAGAAGCCAGACAGGCGATAACATCTTTCTGAAAAAATTTTTGAATCGTTGTATGATAATCACTCTAATAATTTTTTGTAATTAGTCGCCATTGCTGTTGCCGTAAATCTGCTCTCAAAAGCAAGGCGACCATTTCGACCAAGTTCAGAAGCGAGCACCGAATTTCCTAAAATATTTTTAATTGCGCCAGCAAATTCTAATGGGGCATCTTTTGAACAAACATAACCAGCATTACTACCTGCAAGCACTTCTGGTATGCCGCCTACATCAGTAACTACCACCGGTACACCGAATGCCATCGCTTCAATTATTGTCAATCCAAAAGATTCATAAGATTGTGACGGCACTACCAACACACTCGCACCTGCAAGCATTGCTGCTGTCTGTGGTATGAAGTCACCTAGAGACACATTATTCTCGAGATTATGCCTTACAATTTCATCGGCCACTTTGTTTTTTTCTTGCAGAAGACTATGCCCATAAATCTGCAACTGCGCATTCGGGAAATTTTTAACAACATTACGAAAGGCCTTTAATAGATAGGAATGTCCCTTCCTAGCTTCATAGGTTGCTAGCATTAAGCAATATTGTTTAAGCGGCAATTTATTATCGCTGGTGTTCGAAAATTTTTTCAACAAATAAACTGGATCTTCAATTCCATTGTAAATATAACACAACTTGTTACAACCTATGAAAGCGCTTCTGTAACTCAGAGAACCGAGGCAGTTTTTGGACACACTTACAATATGAGAGGCTGATGATATTACGAGCGCATCAATTAAATTTTCGAGAAACTTAGAATGCCAAGGCGGGCATGTCGTTGAGTTATGAAAGTTCATAACACCCAACGGTCTCTTACCCACAAGTCGCCAAGCTATTAATGCACTGCGGCCTAATAGGCTGGCAGGATAGCCACCATTAACTACCATTAACCGATCAAAATCACTGCGCCAAAAAAAAATCATGAGCGTGAATATATACCAGGGGAAAAGTATTGGATATTGCAAAAAACGGTGAGCCAACCCAAAAAATACGCGAATTGGAAAAGACGTGCCCCAGCTTAATGTACTGTGCCCTTGTGCGATTGCGCTGGCAAATACGCGATAATACCTTTTAATCTCTAGAGGGCGACTTGTCTTTTGCGTAATAGTTTCAAGGCCAGCATGCGTTCCATTGCAAACTAAGGTTAATTTATCATTTACATCTGGCCAAGCATTAATCAGGTTGATTAAAAAAGTATCTAAACCACCTTTGTAATAATTTTCTGTGAAGAAACAAATTTTCATCAATGATAAATTTTCCGCAGTGCTGGCAAAATTTCTTCAATTTGTTCTTTTGACCACAAAGTCAATGTCATGGGAGTGAGGTGGCTTACAGTCCTGAATTTGCCACAAAAAGTCTTTTGGGAAACTAAAAGGAGCAGGTTAAGATTTAAAGACCGCCAGTCACCAGTTGCGATATTTACACCTTCCTTATTAACTGAAGTTGCCATAAAATGAACGACTTGCTCGACTTTAGCACCTTTATTCACCAAGGCATGAGCAAGGTGACGACTTAAGTATCCATTAACGCCTGTAATTAATATATGAGCTATTGATAGCAAAGCAATATTTTTAGTTTTTTAATAAAATTTAAAATTAAGTACTTGGTTATTATTTTTATACCTATTCGGATATTTAATTGCTATTCTCACTCTTTTACTGCAACTTTATCTTTTAATGAGCCATTAATAAATTCTATTAGCGCCCCCCAAGGTTTGCTTTCAGTACAAAGATCATTGCATATATAATTCTTCTCATACAAGCTATACTTTCCTTCATTAGCAACTAACGAAGATAAGTTAGGTATTGGTTTACTCAATTGGTCAATATCAACAATAACGGTACCTAGTGTTTTCGCCATAGTTTTTATATGTAACCCGTAATGCGATTGAGCTAATTCTCGTGTCATTAAAGATAAAATTGGCTTTCTAGCCATGACTGCAAACGATATTGCGGTACTGCCATGAAATAAGACTAATGTTGATTGTAAGGTTAATGCAGCGGTATTGCCAAATATAACTCTCCTGCCCCGAATGTAAGATTGATAATTCTCATCACCTGAACTAGCGGGACTTCCTGCTACCCTAACTGGCATACCATAAAGCAATTCTATTCTTTCAAAAAAATTATTGAGTGCAGCGTAATATAACCTAGCAGTCACTGGCTGAGAAACATTCCAAATAATCCAATCACTGCTGCCGGGTAAATTATCATCAATAAATAAAATAAAGGGTTCATCTAGCTGACTATTCACTTTTGATATTAATTCTGCTTTCACTTTAATAAAAGTATGGTAATCATTTGAGCCATTCCAAATAATTGGCTTGCATCTGCTAAGAAATCGATCAAGTGACTTATATCCGGCAACCAACCCTATACACTCAGGCATTTTTTTTATTATTTCTTTATTAATTAATGTTTTTTTTAGTCTCAGCTTAATTTTGCCAATTAAATCATGCGCAACGGAGCCTGATTTTTCTCCAAAGAAAATACTATTTAAAAAATTTTCAAATCTAAAATAAGGCAAACTCCCAGTTTTTTGAATTATAAGCTTTACGTTATATCGCGTTAATATTTGATAAATCCTTAGCCAATCAGACTCAAATCCGATAAAGTCAATGGCAAAATGTGGTTGGTATTTTTCAAGTTGGGTAGCAAGCTCTAATTCAGAACTTATCGGAAAAAAATTTCGCCATTTAGCCTGATGAAATTTAATTTTTTTTATATTTCGACCCATTAATTCAGAGCAATCAAAAACCATAACTTCAAAATATGCCGATAGGTAAGGAATACCTATACGTTCATAGTTTTGTTCCGTAAATGGCGCCCCGAGCAAAATGACAATTCGGCCAGGCTTGGTTATTTTATTTATCATTAACTCTTAGCGTAAACATATCAATTCATATAAAGGGATGCATTGCGAAATTAGAATTACATTATAGATTTAAAAAATACAAACTTGCTATCCTTTTAGGATCAGCAAGACTTACTTAAATTACCTAATATAGACTAGGCAACTCAGAATATTGAATAATCCGGCCATGTGGCGAGCATCTTTAGGTACTTTTCCTCAACGAGTTCAGTATTTTCTCGATATATGGGTGCTTGACCCGTGAACTTTTCATAGGTCTCTGCATTAATAAAATTACTAGTGCCATCTAAAGTAATCGTCGTAATATTTATGAACTCTTTTGCGATTTCAAAGAATTCTTTATTATAGTTTTCTAGTGGGTAAACTACCCCTTGCCCTTTTTCATACCAATGAAGTTTTCTACTAGGTGCATGAGTGTAATCAAAGCCCACTAAATATACATGGTCGAAACCCATATATATAGCCAGCATAATGGAGGTTCTCGCTACTCCAGAAAAACAATTGATACTGTTTCCAATAAAATTGGCCGACAATCTATTATCTGGAATATTTCTAAATGTGTGAAAGACATTTTCACCTCTAACAAATGGGTAGTTGCTTAAATCAACAAAATAATTTACTTGTGGCCTACCATTAATTAACGTCTTATAATTTTTTGCCATTCCATTCAAATGTTCTCTTTTTTGCGGAGTATAACCCAAATGAGGATTAAAAAAATGAGGTGCAATATTAACGCAATACCCACAATTAATAGCGTTAAAATCTTTGTGAAATGGAAAATAATTTATCGCAATTGATTTTTTATCAGCAAACAAAGCTAAATTCATTGATTTTATAGAGGCCCCATCGCCAAATATGTAGCAAGACTCGCGTTTGTGTATACCATTGAATTTACCTACTTTTCCAAGTATCGGTTTTGAGGCTTTATAAAGTAAACTTTTGAGTGATTCTTTAATTATTAAACTCATTTATAAATCTAATTTAATTACGCAACTTTTACCGTAGCGACCTGCCGTACCCGCAGCAACTTTTGCTATATTATTTAATTGCAACGTTTGATCATCAAACACATACATCCATTTCTTTCGTGGTTCTATAACGTCAAAATTATCATGATAATAATACCCTTCCTTGGTCTTAATCGCCAAGAATGGCTGGGGGCCAAATATTTCACCTGTAAGTACTTCTATAACAAGTCTATTCCCAACTAAATTAATAGCCAACTTAGGTGCTGGTTTATTCTCATAGCCCATTAATGATATCGCAGCCTCCTCAGCCCCCGCATATTTAAATGAAACGTCTGGAAAATCTGCTTTAACGTTGCGAAGCATGGTGCACATTTGATTAATATCTGGGCGCATATCACGGTAATCATGATTGGCAAATGAGAGAATAGCTGCACCACTAGCTCGGGCTTCCACAAAAGCCTCTCGCACGTGATTCTCCGTTAAAGAACGAAGGCGTGTTCCAATATTTAAACATCTAAATATCATGCGATGGCAAGCCCCTTCTTCCTGATAGTCATCATGGCTAGGGTGATATCCCCTCCATGTTTTTGGTGCCCGAGACCAATCTCCAAATCGACCAACAGATAAGTCGGGTTGATCTTGCATTTCATCACAAACTTGATTAGCGTAATCAAAAGGAATCCATTGCTCCATAAACGCGTGTGAGTCAGGTCGTTCTGAATGGAAGCCCGGGCGGTTCACCACTGGGAACCAATTATCGTCTAATATACGACGGCACAATATCTGCAACAATACATCATAGCTATTCAAATAACTGGTTGCTGCTTGAAGTGGATTTCTAGTGAGTGATAATGGATGGAAATGCCAATTAATCTCGTCTTGCGTAATGCCAAACTCTAATAATTTAGATTTGTAAAACCTGAGTACATTGCCATAACCAACATCTTTATGACGCGGATTATTTAAGTAGCCAATGTGATCCATACAGTGCCATGAATAAACCAAACCATTATCGAAATCATCCGGATATTGTTTTCGAAAAGTAATTGATAGCAAATCATCTAGCATTTGTTCTAACTCTATCCAATTTGCGTTGTATTTAAGCAATGTTGGTGAAAAACATTTAGCAACAGCATCTTCTTTACCAGCAAAATCAATTTTTTTGTTTTGTAATAAAGTTAGATTGTCTCTTGTTGGGGCTAATTTTATGTTGAATATAGAATTAAGTCGTTCAAAAGTTGCATCAAGCGTTTCATTTAATGGGCCTTCTGTATCCACGCAATGAACTACATAGAGTATTTTATGTTCTGCCATTTAATCGACGCCTATCGATTCAAAATACTCTTTAGGACTTAAGAACCCTAATTGAGTAGCCATTTTAATGGCTGTTTTTGAAAACGGTTCACACAAACTTACATCTTTTAGAGCAATATTATTTGGTTCCGCAATCTTATGGCACAAAATTAAATAGTCGTAGCCAAAATACTGATCTTTGTCCTTATTACCTAGATCGATAAAATTAAGTAAACCTAAATCACCGCGTCGTAGAAAAATTAATAGTTTATCAAGCTCAAAACCAAGTTTTTTAAAATTAGTAAAGACAGCATTCAAGTCCGTAAATTTATTCGGGAAGCCTTTAAGAAAGGCATTTTTCTCTGCCTTATAAGCCAAGTTATCATCTGAAAAATAATTGTTATTTTTACCAGTAAATACAAACTTTCCACCAGTTTTTAGAATGCGATTAATCTCAATTAACCCTTTTTCATGATCTACAACATCGAATACTGCCCAGCAAAAAACTATATCAAAAAAATCTTCAACAAAACCTGTCTTTTCGACTGAACCTTGGCGGACTTCACGATATGGCTGCAACCTAGCTTTCTCAACAGCGTATCGATCTAGATCCATACCATATACCTCATTGGCATAATCAGCAAAGAGCTCATACATGCGACCGTAACTACACCCTAAATCTAATGCAAGATTACCTTTTTTTATCCCCAAATAATCAAGCAAATGTTTAGCTTCATCAACTCCAGCAATAACCGTTCCATCCACAGATTTATTAACTGCTGATGCCCAATATTCGGTGTATTTCTTTCCGAACGTCATAATTTTCTAGCCAACACATAAATTGTTTGCGACATAGATTGATATTCCTCGTTTGCTTCATCTTTAATCCAGAATAATGGACGACTAATAAATCGCCACAACCATCTACTTACTGAGAGTAATTTTTTATTTTTAATTTTATACGCTAATAAGGCCTCAACATAAGTGACCAGCACATAAGCAACACCTCGGCAAGCGCCACTTTCAATTATTTCAAACCGCTTATCCAATAGCTTATGCAAACCAGGCGAAGTCCATCGATGATAATCATACTTATGATGTCTTAAACATACATTTGGAACGCATAGATAGAAGTATCCTCCTATCGCTAATATTCTAAACACTTCATCTATTACAGTATTGTATTCATAGATGTGTTCAAGCACACTATTTGATACTACCAGCTCCACAGAATTTTTAACCAATGGAACTTTTGTGATTTCTGTAATTATGTGAACAGGATCGTACGCACCCAAATCCATATTGATAAAACCTTCATAATTATCCTGTCCTGATCCAAGGTTTATTGCTAACCCATTAATGCCAAGATTTTTTCGAAGATCTTTTATGTGTGGGCCACCTAATTTATTAATCTTAATAGGCTTTTCATTACCTTTGAAGAGATCAAATTCATCGCTAATTATCTCCCAGTTCTGCTCTTGAAAAAATTTATCGGCAGTCGCCACCTTTCCATTGCTCATGACAGGATAATAATGACCGCATTTCTTACATGGCAGTCTTTTCGCTTCAACCTTCCACTCATTTGCACCACAGTGAATGCACATTAGTGATGAAAGATTATCTAGAATTGGATTTTTCATTTATCAAAATAATAAATAGTGTTCAATTAACTGAATTACCAACAATCCAAACCGCCATCCACAATAATATTCTGCCCGGTAACATAACTAGAAGCATCCGAAGCCAAATAAAGCAAAGCGCCAACCATTTCTGGCGCATTAGCCATGCGTCCCATTGGAATGCGATTGGAGTACCGGCGCTTAAACTCTTCATTCTGACCACTTTCTGTACCTCCGGGAGTTAAGGTGTTCACTCGTATTCCCTTATCCGCCCAGTAAGTTGCCAGATGTTTTGTCAATCCAATAACAGCGGCCTTGGATGCACTATAAACTGCTGGGGTGTTGATCTGCCGCCCTAGATAAAAAGAGCCTTCATAAATACGATGATCAGGAGCCATTACACCGTATATTGATGCCGTTTGAATAATGCTACCACCTTTTTTTTGCGCCACCATTTGCTTGCCAACTGCCTGTGCTACTAAAAACATACCGTCTAAATTGACCGTCATAATCTTGCGCCATTGATCAAGACTATATTCCTCAAAAGGTGCAAAAAATGCTTCTAAATCATCTGATTTCCCCGCCGCGTTATTATGAAGAATGTTAAT
>Ga0214919_10002078_pt1 | contig 31940 bp, 26 predicted proteins | sample LL1503_MetaG_FD_177994 | JGI IMG/M metagenome (GOLD analysis project Ga0214919, IMG submission 177994) | Freshwater microbial communities from Lake Lanier, Atlanta, Georgia, United States - LL-1503 | ecosystem: Environmental > Aquatic > Freshwater > Lake | place: USA: Georgia | collected... | reverse complement strand
TCCGGCTCTCAACTAGAGCCGTGGCGCAAGACCCTTTTGAGAAAGCCAAGGATCGAATCGGCGAAGAAAATCTACGGAATCAAGTATTAAAAGGGGCCTATCAGCTAATTGATGGGAAAGTTGCGCTGCAAGAATTAGGAATTGAATCTGCATTTGCACCTGAAATTAATTTAGTTTCAACTGGAGTAGTAATACCTGAAGTGCTAGCAGCAGCTCAGCAGTTGACCGAAAAAGGAATTATCGCAAACGTCGTTGATGTGGTTAGCCCAAGTCGAATTTTCCAAAACTGGCAGAGTTCAACAAAAAATGCAATTCAAGATATAAGCCAGCTGCAAGGTTCTAATTTTATAGAAACTTTAATTTCAAATAAAAATCCAATTGTTTCTGTTCACGATGCATCTTCGCATGCTATGGCTTGGCTTGGATCCGCTTTAGGTGTGCACCAGATTTCATTAGGAGTTGACGCTTTTGGACAATCCGGAACGATTCCAGATCTATATCGAATTAATCAGCTCGATACTGAATCAATAGTTAAGGCTGCTACATATGCAATTGCAAAGAAAGAAATGGCAACGAGTGTAGGTAAAAATGTCTAAAACTACTCATAACATTTGGTGCCAATGGGACGACTTGAAGGTCCCGAATGGGTTTAAGTTAACTGCAAAACCTATAGCAGAAATGACCAGCACTGAATTATCGGAGATAACTTATTATGTCCCGAAATACATGGCTGGAACTCCGGCGCTAGCCTGGATTCCGAAACTTCCAAACCTTCAAATAGTGCAATTACTAAACGCTGGTTATGACGATGCAATCTCATATCTGCGGCCCGGGTTAGCGTTATGTAACGCCAGAGGTGTACACGATTATTCAACAGCGGAGCTTGCTTTATCCCTAATGCTTGCAAAATTAAGATTAATCCCAGAATTTAGTGCAAATCAAAATTTAGGGAAATGGGAGCATAAAACTACCGGTTCGGTTGCAGATAAGACAGTTGCAATTGTTGGTTACGGCTCTATTGGTAAAACTTTTGAAAGCCTAATTCAAAATTTTCCAATTACAATTCTTAGGTTTGCTCAAACTTCAAGAGAAAACGTTATTGCGATTTCGGAGATTAACAAGTATTTACCAGAGATTGACGTAGTTGTTTTAATAGTTCCGTTGACTGAAACGACTAAACATTTATTTAATAAAGAACGATTTGAACTTATGAAAAAGGGATCTCTTATTATTAATGTAGCCCGTGGCGGCGTAGTAAATACTGATGACTTATTAGCGGCTTTGAGAAGCGGACATATTTTAGCGGCCGTAGACGTAACTGACCCAGAGCCACTTCCTAGTGATCATCCACTGTGGAAAGAAAAAAATATCTTAATAGTTCCGCATGTTGGTGGCGATTCAGCATCTTTTGAACCCAGAGCAAGAAAGCTTATCTCTGAACAATTATTAAGAATTTCACAAGATAAACCGATGATTAATCAGATTGCGTGGGAAAAATGAAATTTGCAGTTATGGTGGTTTTTAAAGTTCTGGAAGATAAAATCGCAGAATTTAGTGAGGCACTTATTTGGCATAGCGAAAATACCTGGACTGAAGCTGGTTCGATAAAGTTTGTGATATATGTAGATGAAGTAGACCCATCTATTTTCTATTTATACGAACTTTACGAAAATCGTAGTGAATTTGAAAAACATACTAAAACGGATTACATCTCGGTATTTAGCGCTAAAGCAAAACCATTACTTCGAGAACCATCACAGATATTCCGCGGCGTTCCGCTTGTACCTAATCCAAAGTCAGAGAAGGGCAAAATATGAGCGCAAAATATATTCACCCGTTCTCTTTTGGAGATCGGAGTAAATCCGATTTATTAGGCGGTAAAGGTGCAAATCTTGCGGAAATGGTGAAGATTGGGTTACCAGTGCCGCCCGGCTTCACAATTACAACGTTAGCCTGTCGTGAATTCCTGTTAACTGGCGAGATTCCAAGTTCCTTACCTCAGGAACTTGAAGCAGCGCTATCAAACTTGGAGAAGGAGTTAGGTAAAAAGTTCGGTGATCCGAAGAATCCGCTTTTAGTGTCTGTTCGTTCTGGGGCTAAATTTTCAATGCCGGGCATGATGGAAACGGTATTAAATGTTGGCATGACGCCAGAAGTTGCACATGCGCTGGCAGAACAGACCGGTAATCCAAAATTTGCTTGGGATTGTTATCGCAGGTTTGTTGACATGTATGGCCGAATTGTTTGTGAAGTTCCACAGAGCGAATTTCATAAAATTCAACAACGGGTATTGAATGTTTTTGGCGTAGCTGCAATCTCCGATTTAGATGTTGATGGACTCCAAGCACTTACCGATGGATATATTAAAGAGACTGAAGCTCTCACAGGGGAAACTTTCCCAATCGATCCCAGAGAACATTTAACAAGATCAGTACAGGCAGTGTTTCACTCTTGGAACTCAGAACGTGCCCAACTTTATCGGCAACGTGAAAGAATTCCTTCCGATCTAGGTACTGCCGTAAATGTGCAGTCGATGATTTTTGGCAATCTAAGTGATGATTCCGGAACTGGGGTTGCATTCACTAGAGACCCTGCAACCGGTGAAACTGGTAGTTATGGTGACTATTTAGTTAGAGCACAGGGCGAAGATGTTGTCGCTGGCATTCGAAATACTATGTCGTTAGACGATATGGGCAAAGAATTTCCAAAAGTACATGCAGAATTAGAAAAGGTAATGTCCAATCTTGAATCTCATTATCGAGATCTCTGCGATATTGAATTTACCGTTGAAAAAGGCAAGTTATGGATTCTGCAGACCCGCGTGGGAAAACGGACTGCTGAAGCAGCTTTTAGGATTGCGGTTCAGTTAGTCGATGAAGGAAAAATAACGATAGATGAAGCGCTAACTAGAGTCGGCGGCGCACAACTTGCGCAGTTAATGTTTCCACAATTTGATTTACGCGGATCGGTTAAAGAATTGGCTCGAGGAATTCCAGCTTCACCAGGAGCAGCAGTGGGTGCGGTGGTTTTTGATTCAAAACGTGCACTAGACGCATCGCGTGATGGTAAGAAAGTTATTTTAGTTCGCCGCGAAACAAGTCCAGATGACTTAGTGGGGATGGTTGCTGCGCAAGGAATATTAACTAGTCGCGGCGGAAAAACGTCTCATGCTGCAGTAGTTGCACGCGGTATGGGAAAAACTGCAGTATGTGGAACTGAAAGTATTACTGTTAATGAGAGCGGTGGCTTTTTTACAGTTGGCGGCGAGAGTGTTTACGAAGGAGAAGTTATTTCAATTGACGGTTCTACCGGCGCCGTTTATCTAGGCGAACTTCCAGTTGTTGCCTCTCCAGTCACTTCATATTTAGAAGGTTTGCTTTCTTCAGCAAGTGATGAAGCTTCACCAGTTGTTAAAGCAGTAGATCGAATTTTGACGCATGCAGACAAAATTCGACGGCTAGAAGTTCGGGCAAATGCTGATACGCCAGAAGATGCAATTAGAGCACGAATTCTCGGCGCTGAAGGTGTGGGACTTTGTAGGACTGAACATATGTTTCTTGGACCAAGAAGGTCATATGTTGAGCGATTGGTCTTGGCGGAGAACGAAGATGTGCAACGCGGCGTAATTGGTGAAATGGAAGTATTGCAGCGAGCGGATTTCGTAGGAATCATGATGGCAATGTCTGGATTAGCAGTAACGGTTCGTTTGCTTGATCCACCGCTCCATGAATTCTTGCCGCCACTTGCTGAGCTAACTGCAAATATGTCTAGGGCTGAAGCGTTAAATAGTGAGATTTCAGCGCGAGATAGCGCAGTTTTTGCAGCGGTTAAACGAATGCATGAATCAAACCCAATGCTTGGACTTCGCGGCGTTCGTCTAGGCATTTTGATTCCAGAGCTATACAAAATGCAGGTTCGAGCTTTAGTACATGCGCTAATTGAAGTTCGTAAATTGGGTCATGATCCAAAGCCAGAAGTAATGATTCCGTTAGTTGCGACGCAACGCGAACTACTGTACCTGCGCGAATCTTTGGAAGATGAAATTAGTAAAACCCTAAAAGGAACCGGGCAAAGTGCAACGATTCCAATTGGAACCATGATTGAAACTCCTCGAGCTGCAATCACTGCAGAACGGTTAGGTGTTTATGCTGACTTCTTCTCGTTTGGTACAAATGATTTAACTCAACTAACTTGGGCATTTAGTCGCGATGATGTTGAGTCATCATTCTTGCCAAGATATCTCGATTTGGAACTTTTACCATTTAACCCATTTGAATCGCTGGATCAAGCTGGAGTAGGAATTTTAGTTAAAACGGCTACCGACCAAGCTCGTTCTATTAGAGCCGATTTCAAAATTGGTGTATGCGGTGAACACGGTGGCGATCCGTCCAGCATTCATTTCTTCGACAAGATCGGGCTGGACTATGTTTCTTGCTCACCATATCGAGTACCGGTTGCAAGACTTGAAAGTGGTAGGGCAGTTGTACAAACAGATGGCGTTAATGCAAGTCTAACCCTTGGTTAATTATTTAATTGAGTGACCAGGGATTGATGAGATTAATTTTTTTGTGTAATCCTCTTTTGGATTATTAAAAATTTCTTCAGATTTACCTGATTCAACAAAGACGCCATCTTTCATTACATATACGTAATCAGAGAGATATCTAATTACACCCAAGTCATGCGAAACCAGAACAATAGATAATCCCTTTTTTATTAGTTCATTAAATAATCCGAGAAGTTGGGCTTGCGCACTCTGATCAATTGCAGAGGTGGGTTCATCGGCAATAAGAACGCTAGGTTGGGCCGAAAGCGCCCGTGCCACACTAGCTCTTTGACGTTGACCACCCGATAACTTACTTGGGAATTTTTGCGCATCTAGATTGCTGATGCCCATACTTTCAAGTAAATCTAGCGCCGCTACTTTTGCTGCTTTCTTATCCAATCCTTGATGTTGGCGAATTGCTTCAGCTATAGCTTTAATAATACGCATTCGTGGATTCAAACTTCCATATGGATCTTGAAAAACCATCTGTACTTCTTTGCGAAGCGCACCTTCATAGGTGTTCTTACCGTTTTGAATTGGCTTTTCCATGAAAGTAACAGAACCAGATGTTGGTAATTGTAGACCCGAAAGAACTCGAGCAAAAGTTGATTTACCACTTCCGGATTCACCGACAATGCCGATTGTTTGACCTTTTGGCAAAACAAAATCTACATGGTCAACTGCTTTAATAATGTCACCATAAGAATCAAAAGTTACTGACACATTTTTAGCTTCGATAATATTCAAGTATCGCTACCTCGCAATTTCGTCATGGCGTAGACAGGATGTTTGATGGTTTGATCCGATTGAGATCAGTGGCAAATCTTGCTTTACCCGACATTGATCTTTAGCAAAATCGCAACGTTCTGAGAAACGGCAACCTTCGGGCCAACTACCAACAGAAGGTGGTTGGCCATTTATTGTCTTCAACTGACCTTTTGGTTCGACAAGATCAATGCGCGAATTATAAAGAGCAATTGTATAAGGATGCTTTGATGCCTTAATTGACTTCGAAGGAATCTTTTCAACCGTTGTGCCGGCGTGCATGACCACAATGTCATCGCAAATTTCATTGATAAGCGGTAAATCATGCGAAACTAAAATAATTGAAGTATTGAAATCCTTACGGATTTGTTTGAGAAGATCCATAATTTCTGCCTGAACCGTTACATCAAGTCCGGTCGTTGGTTCATCTGCCACAATTAATTGCGGCTGTTGTGCGATTGCACATGCAATCATTACTCGCTGCTTCATACCTCCAGAAAGTTCGTGCTGGTATTGCTTTAAAACCGTCTCTGGGCGTCGAATTTGCACGATATTCAATAGTTCTAATGAGCGTTTTTCGACATCAGATTTTGGAAAATTCTCATCCTGCAAAATTGCTTCGGCGAGTTGAGCGCCAATAGTCATTACTGGGTTCGGACCAGCAAGTGCACTCTGTGGCACATAGCCAATTCGTTTACCGCGAATTTCATTCCAAACGTTCTGTTTTGCGGTAATTAAGTCAATTCCATCAAACTTCAATTCTCCGGATGCAATATAAGCACCACGTCGTCCCAGAGTTCCTACCAAGGATCGACATAACATCGTTTTCCCAGATCCAGATTCTCCGATTAAACCAATTATCTGTCCTGGCTCAATAATTAATGAAGCTGTATCTACAATCGAAAGACGCTTCGCTTTGGTAACTCTGACATCAATCTTTAAGTTCTTAATTTCAAGTAGATGGTTTGTTGACATCTAGATACCTCGATCTCTTCGAGATATACCTTCGACAATAAATGAAAGCGATACAGCCGACCAGCAAAGCGCTAACCCTGGGAAAATAACTAACCACCAAGATTGTGCTAAGAATGCACGGCCATCAGCAATCATTGAACCCCACTCAGCCATAGGTGGTCGAGCAGCTAGACCTAAGAATGAAAGACCTGAAACAACCACAATGACTAAAATGAAATCGCTTAGCGCGTACGCAACGGTTTCGGAGGACACATTTGGCGCAATATGTTTCAATACAATTCTACGCTTTGAGTAACCAAGCGTTTTTGCTGCCTCAATGTAATTTTGTTTAGAAACCACAACGGCTCTAGTTCTGGAAATACGCGCATACCTCGCCCAGTTAGTTATCGCGAGGATTATCACTACGCTCTTTAAGCCAGATCCTAAGAAAGTAAGCATTGCGACCGCAATAATTAAAAGTGGAAATGCGTTAATGCCATCAATCAGAGAACCAACAAGGCTTAGAACATATTTATTCTTGGCTAGTCCAAGTAAAATACCGATGATAGTTCCGATAGCTAGCGGAATACTCACCCCTAGGAAAGCTACGCCGAGATCAATTCCTACGCTTGAAAATGTTCGAGTCATTACATCTCGGCCAAGTTGGTCTAACCCAAATGGATGTTGCCAACTTGGTGGCATAAAGGGATCTCCGATGAATTCATCAGATTTGTATGGACCAAAATTCGGAATAACAATTCCTAAAATGACCATTACTCCCAGAATTACTAGGCCAGCAAATATTCCAAATCCTCCTGGTAGCGCAAGCCAATCTTTAAATTTAGTAATTCGAGTTTTCATATTTTCACTCTTCGATCTAGTGCATAAGCAATTACATCACCGATGAAGCTAATAAACACAGTGACTATGCCAAATATCAATAAAATTCCTTGGACTACCGGGTAGTCGCTAGTTAAAACCGCATTCACCATTTCGCGGCCAATTCCTGGAAGTGTAAAGATAGTTTCTAAAATAACAGTTGCGCCAAGCATTGTGCCCATCATGTAGGAAAGCAAAACCACTGTTGGAGCCATAGAAGGTTTTAAAATATAGAACCAGAAAAAACGGCGGCGACCAACGCCACGAATAATTCCAGTTTCAACAAACTCTTCTTCTTTAGTTTCAACTACCGAGCTAAAAATAACTCGCGAGACTACGGAAGTCATAATTAGCGTATTTACAAGAACGGGTAACCAGAGATATTTCAAATTTTGCGGGAACTGCGGTTCATATCCAAAAACTGGAGACCAATTTACCCGAACCGTGAAAATTAATATTCCTACCATTGCAATAAAAAAATTAGGTGTGGCAAGGATTACTGCAGTGATACCTCGAAACGCATAAACGATGGGCGCTTTACCGGACCATGCAATTGCGGTTCCGATTGGGATAGAGAGTAGTACGGCAAATAACGTTGAAAAAAGAATTAAGTAAACAGTCAAAGGCAGTGTAGATCCAATTATTTCTTTTACGGTGCGCCCAGTTTGAAGCGAAATTCCCAAATTTCCATGGAGGAGATCAATCACATAAGTTGTGAATTGATGATAAATACTGCCATCCAAATTAAGTTGTTTTCTCAGCTCTTCGATGGCACCAGCTTCAACGCCACCAAGTCTGGCAGAGGCTGGATCTCCAGGCAGGATTCTCATAATTGAGAACGAGATAACCATCACCCAGAACCCAACAGAGATGGCTCGGCCAAAGCGACCAAGAATCGTGCGCAAGATTTGATTTTTCAACAAGCTAACACAATTCCCTTCGTTAAATTTCGGAAATTTACTTACTAATCAGAAAAGTTAACAAGGTAATTTCGCGATTACCTTGTTAACTCTCCCTACAATCTAGTTAAGTGCTTTCGCGCTCAGCTAGCCCTCGATATCAAATAATTTTCGGTTAGAAAATTAATTTGTTGGTAGCGCAGGATTAGTTGCGATAACAAATTGCAACTGTCCTGGCATAAGTGCTTGAACTAGTCCAGCTCCGATATTGCTACCAGATAGGTAGAAACGAGTTCCAACTGGGATAAATGTTGATAAATCCCAAGCAATCTTTTCAACCTGAGCAAGCTTGTCCTTGATAACCACTGGGCTAGTTGCAGATCCAGCTTCATCTAGTAATTTCTTGGTATCAGCAAGAGTTGCATCTGGAATATTTGCGTTTGCCGCCCATACGCCACCTGGATAGAACCAGTTGCTTAGTTGCAGAATTGGAGTGGCTGCGTTATTACCAAACCACATAGCTTCCCATTCACGCTTGTTGATTACGGCAGATATGTTTGTATCTGGAGTAACCATATCGATAGTTACATCAATACCAACGATGGCTAGGTTAGCTTTAATGATTGAAACTGCATCTTGCCATAGCACGCGGTTTGGCACATGGAGATAAAGTTTAAATCCATTTGCGTAACCCGCATCTTTTAGCAACTTACGTGCAGCAGCAGTATCACGTGCACCACTCTTAGGAACGGAGCAGAGATAGTAAGGGTTGTTGGTATTGAACTGCATTCCGCAGTTTGGACCAGATAGATTATTAAATGCAACGCGCATGATTGATGGGCGATCGATTGCAAGCGAAATTGCTTGGCGAACTCGAGCGTCTTTTAGCGCCTTGTTTGGCTGTCCAACACCCATGTTAAATGCAATCATGAATGTGCCAGAGTCCTTAGCAGCAGCAACACGGAACTTAGTCTTATCGAACTTTGCCTGTGCAGCAGCTAATGGAAGTTCCATTACATAGTCAACAGTGCCAGCTTGGAAAGCTGCTAGTCGAGTATTTGCATCAGGAATTGTTACGACACGAAGTTCTTTTGTTACTGGCTTTGCCCAGTAATTTGGGTTAGCTACAACTACGAATAAATCAGTACCTGGAGTAAATGTTTTGACCATCATTGGGCCAGCGCTTACTGGGTTCTTGAAGTATGCAGCAGCTTTTTCCTTGGTGTCAGTCTTTGCTGCTGGGTGAATTCCCATGAATTGTTGTGCAAGTGCAAAGTGGAAGTCAGTGTATGGAGACTTAAGTGTCCACACTAATGTGTGAGCATCTTTAGCTACAACCTTATCTACTTTTGCAATATATGAAGCTGAAGATTTTGAAGCTACCCAACGGTCATATGCGTTTACCGCATCTGCGGCAACAAGTGCAGTTCCATCTGAGTAGTTAATAGTTCTAATAGTTTGAGTAACTGTTAGAAAATCTGAAGATATTGTTTCAGCCGTTACGAGATCAGCTGCTGGAAATCCGGCAGCATTGAATCGATAAAGTTGGCCTTGAACAATATAAGACATTTGGCTTTCGGTATATCCACCTACTGGAGTGACCGCATCTAGCGAGCCAACTCGGTGCAGCGCTGCATAGGTAACTGAATCGCAATCCGCAGTTTTAGCTACAGATTTTAAATTACAGTTTTTACCTGAAACAGCGTTTGCGGATTGGAGTCCGACAAAGCCCGTAAGGGCAAGAGCGAGGGTTGCTCCAATCGCAATCATTTTATTTTTGCGATTAATTAACATTTACTGCCTTTCCTAGGGTAAGACCGTATGGTAAATGGTTAACGGTTTACAGAAGGTTAGGGCAAGCACTCGTTGAGTTCAAGAGATAGAACCTGATTTTTTGAGTTTTTTAGAGCAGCTCAGGCAGTAAAAGACCGTATTTTTTGGCAATCTGGGTGATGTTTTCCTTAACCCCAGCGCTGATAGAAATCCCATTCACCTCTCTATCTAACAAAGTTTCATATTCAAATTCGCCAGGCAGAAGCACCCTCCCTGGTTCGCCAGAATTATGCATGATGTTCTCAAATTGGGAAGCAATTGATCTAAATAGTTCTGGAGCGGCATAGCGCGATATATCTACCGCCATAAATATCGTGCCGTTGCCAAACCCACTATCTGAAATAGCGGCGGGCATATTCCCAGAGAGAATCCCAGCAGCTACATCAATGAGAACAGAGAGCCCAGAACCTTTATGGCCACCGAAAGCCAAGAGTGAGCCACCATCTGCTAAATCTGCTGCGTTGGTTGTTGGTTGGCCATTCTTATCTAATAGCGATCCGAGTTCGATACTTTCACCACTCATCCCTGCGAGAATAATTTTCCCAGCTGCCACAACCGCGGTAGAAAAATCTAAAACAAAGTTGTACTCCTTAGCGCCAGGAACTGACCATGCATATGGATTAGTTCCGAGTACTCGTTTTACGCCACCAAATGGCGCAACAATTGGCCCACCAGTATTACAAAAAGCGATACCCATCATTCCGGCTTGGGAAATTAAATCTACATACTCACCTAAGCGACCTACATGGTTGGTTTTACTTAAGACAACCGTTGCAGTTCCATATTTTTTTGCAGATGCAATCACAGTTTCAGTTGCTAGGTAAGAAGCGCTCTGCCCCCAACCCCAACCACCATTGATTAACGATGTAGCCTCTTTACTCCATTCAACTTTTGGGTATGCGTTCGGAATCAAATTTCCAGATTCAACCCAACTGGAATACTCCATCAATCGAATAATTCCGTGCGAATCGTGTCCAACTAAATTAGAGAGCACGAGAGATTTAGAAACGGCGCTCGCAAGATCTAATGGCGCACCCATTCCGCAAATAACTTTGGTCGCTATTTCCACCAAAGTTGCAGCGGGAAAAATGGTTGAGTTATTAGACAAACTTCGCCTCAACTAAGCCTAAATCACCAAAATCTACGCTTACTAAGTCCCCTGGCTGAACAAAGCAATGTCCAGTGCACGTTCCAGTGCTTACATATTCTCCAGCAAATACTGGTCGTCCGCGTTCTCGAACCCAATTAATCATCCAGGTCAAACTAGTTACCGGATGTCCCATTGCTTGAATTCCTTGACCTGATTTTATGTAAGAGCCATTAACGTATAGATCTATATTTGCTTTTGGTAAATCTATTTCCTGCCAATCTTTAATTTTATTACCGACTACAAATGCAGCACCACCTGCGTTGTCATACATGCCACCAAAATATCCACTAAGGCTGTACCAATCCTCAAATACAGAATCTCCTATTTCAATAACTGGCGCCAAGAATTCGATACCCGCTCGCAAGTCTGCTTCACTATATGGTTTATCTCTTACTGGAAAATCTTGGCCAAGTTGAAATGCGAATTCACATTCGCATAACCGGTAATTTACAAAAAAATCAGATGGCACTTCAGCCGGGCTTTTCATAATTGATCTAGTAAAAAGTCGACCAGGAGAGGGGCTCGGAATATTTTCAGCTCTTCTTACATCCATGCTAGCAGCGCCAACTTTCCAACCCGCACCTTCCCAGCCAAGTGCATATTCTAATTTCAAAATAACTTCTTCCATAGATTTCCAAGATCTAGCACGCAATCGTTCCGGCATAACTACTGGAGTTCGGGTTTTTCTGCCGTTTGCAATCAATTCGATAACTTCGTCAACTTCGGTAGGAGTTAAATCGCTCTCACGTAGCGAAGGCAATGAACCACCAGGAGGTGTAGGGCCATGAATGAGCCGACCTCGATCGCTTAGATAATCATGTCTTGGTTTTTCTTTATTTGCTCTAATTAATAGTAATCGCTCAATTTCATATGTATTCATAATTGTTTTATGTTAACAGGTGAAAAAATAAATGGATAGTGTGGGGATTACCTTAAAAAGAGCGCATTTAAGCGTTTTGTTGTAAACCAGAGCCCAAGTGCAATCATCACAATAAAGTAGAGAACATGGCCCAAGATAGAGTTATCGATTTGGCCAAGTGTTAAACCTCGAATTAGTGAAATGCCATGCCACAGCGGCAATATTTTTATAAACCATTGCACAATCTCTGGATAAACTGTAAGTGGGAAAAAAGATCCAGAGAAAAGAAACATCGGGAGCATCAACATATTTATATAGTTCATCTGCTGGAAAGATTTCATATAAGAAGTGGCCGCCATGCCAAATGAAGCAAAACCAAAGGCAATTAATACTGCGGCTGGAATTGCAAGAAGTCCCCACCAATTTTTAATTAATCCAAGTGGCGTTACTACAATCATGAAACCAATTGCGTACATCAGGCCGCGAAGTAACGCCCAAGCAATTTCGCCTAGTGCAACATCAAGTGGTCCTAAAGAAGTTGCGAGCATGCCTTGGTAGAGTTTGCTTTCGTTAATCTTCCAAAATACATTCCAAGTTGAATCGTAGATTGCGCCGTTCATTGCACTAGTTGCTAGTAGTCCTGGAGCGATATAAGCCGCATATGAAATTGAGGAACCATCTGCTGCAGTTATACCGCCTATTAGTGCACCGACACCAAAACCAAATGAGAAAAGATAAAGTACTGGTTCGACAAATCCTGAAAGTACAACTAACCAAGCCGAGGACTTAAATGCGATGAAACTTCGTTGCAATGGCGCTCGGGTTCTGCCCGCATAGTATTTTTCTAAAGGCTTTCCGATTCTTCCTTCAGCAATAGCAACGGCTCCTTTAGCAATCATTTGCTTAGCCGCTTCGTGAAATTACGGAATGCTAATTTTAAACCTAGCGCTAGCAAGGAAGTAAGAAATATAAAATGCACTCCGATCATTAACCCACTTATCGAATGTCCATAAGTTAAATAACGACCTAGTTCGGTAGCGTGCCAGAGCGGTGAAATCCAGCCTATTGGTTGCAAAATAAAAGGCATTGAAGAAAGCGGGTAGAAAGTTCCAGAGAATAAGAAGAGCGGCATAATTATGAGTCGACCAATTGCGGTCAGAAAGAAATCTTCCTTTTCAACCTTTGAAGTTAAATAAAGCATGATTGATCCGAAAGCGCCGCCGGCTAACATCGCAACAAACATTGCAAGCCATGCAGTTCCGGTAGGTAAGGCACCCGCAATTAATAGTATAAACCAGTAAATTACAACTGTAACAAAAGTTCTACCTAACGCAGCAATATAAACTCCTAGTGCAATTTGATTTCCAGTAATTGGAGTCGAGTTCATTGCAAAGAAATTTTTGGCCCACTTAAAACCTTGAAGCGTAGGGAATGTGACTTCATCAATAGCACCTTGGATTGCTGCGCTGGCAAGTAGCGCTGGTGCTAGGAATGTTAAATATTGCACTCCATCTACACCGCCTGCACCTTGTTTGGCATTTACAAGTGAACCAATTCCAACACCAACTGAAAGCAGATATAAAACTGGATTTAATATAGCTGCGGTAATAATGGCCGAACGCCATTTAAACATATTTCTAAATCGTGCTTCTACAATATAAAGCGCACCAAATCTCGAAATCTCACGCTGTGCTTCTTTAACTTTCATTTCATTCAATCAAACTTCGGCCAGTAAGTCTAAGAAAAACATCTTCGAGTGAGGATCTTCTAACTAGTGAAGTAATTGGATGCAGTCCGGAACCGACAATTTCCGTCAGTAGAGTTTCACCGTCATTTGCGTAAAGCAGAATTCGATCTGGGAGTTGTTCGATCCGGTCACATTTTTGGCGTAACTGATCCACATATAGTGAGTTCTTATCTGAACCAAAACGAAGTTCTAACACTTCTTTAGTTACATACTTTCTAATCAGTTCAGCCGGGCTATCTTCCGCCATGATTTTGCCCTTATCCATCACGATCAATCGCTGGCAAAGCTGCTCAGCTTCATCCATGAAATGGGTAGTAAGTAAGAGTGTTACACCCATTTCTTTCAATCTAAATAACCGATCCCAAAGTATGTGGCGAGCTTGTGGATCTAGGCCGGTAGTTGGTTCATCGAGCATAAGAATCTCTGGTTCGCTAACTAGCGCCCGCGCAATCGTTAGGCGACGTTTCATACCGCCACTCAGCGCCTCAACTTTTACATCACGCTTTTCTTCAAGTTGAGCAAACTCCAAAAGTTCGTTGATTTTAGGAGTTAGGAACTTTTTGGAAAGTCCAAAGTAGCGACCATAAATATATAAATTCTCTCGAACCGTAAGTTCACTATCTAAATTATCTTGTTGTGGTACTACGCCAAGGTGCGCACGAATTTGTGGTCCAAATTTTTCGGGGTCTTTACCCAAAACTGTTAGCTCTCCAGAAGTCCGTTGCAGCGTGGCACCAATCATCCGCATAATTGTGGACTTACCTGCACCATTAGGACCTAAAAGCCCAAACGATTCACCTTTGGCTACTTCAAAATTAATTTGGTCGACGGCAACGAAATCGCCATAAGTTTTTGTGAGAGCGCACGCAGAAATTAAATAAGACATTAGCTCAGAATATTACAGACCAACTTCAGTAAGCGATTTAGAAAGAAGTTCCATTCCTAACTTTGCATCGCTCTCTGAAATATTGCAAGGTGGCACCATATGTATTCGATTAAAATTATTAAATGGCATCAAGCCATTCTTCTTACAAGCTGCAACAATCTCATTCATTTTTGGACTAGATGCGCCATAAGGTGCAAGTGGTTCCCGAGTATTTCGATCGGTGACCATATCCATTCCCCAGAAAACTCCAGCGCCACGGATATCGCCAATTACAGCATGCTTCTTTGCGAGTTCGTGAAGTCCAGGACCAAGAATTTTTTCACCGATATATGCTGCGTTTTCCACCATTTTCTCGCTCTTCATCGCAGCAATAGTGGCTACCGCGGTGGCGCAAGCTAATGGGTGGCCAGAGTAAGTAAGCCCACCTGGGAATACGCGCTCATTAAAAGTAGTAACAACAGGTTCAGAAATTATTACCCCGCCAAGTGGGAGGTAACCAGAGGTAACACCTTTAGCGAAAACTATTAAATCTGGAATTGATTTTGAGTGTTCGAAGCCAAACCATTTTCCGGTTCTGCCAAAACCAGACATAACTTCGTCAGCAATCCAGAGGATTCCATATTTATCGCAGAGCGCACGTAGCCCATCCAAATATCCAGCAGGTGGCATAAGAACTCCAGCAGTTCCTGGAACGCTCTCGATTAATACCGCTGCAATTGTATTTGGACCTTCAAAAATAATAGTTTGTTCTAAATGTTCCAAGGCGCGTTGGGATTCTTCCGCCTCGTTAGTTGCCCAAAATGCTGTCCGATATAGGTACGGTCCCCAGAAGTGAACATGTCCGTAACCAAATTCATTTGGGAACCGACGTGGATCACCGGTTGCATTAATAGCCGATCCGGTATTGCCGTGATAAGAACGATAAGTTGAAAGTATTTTATGTTTATTGGTATGCAGTCTTGCCATTCGAATTGCATTTTCAATTCCATCAGCACCAGCATTAGTAAAGAAAACTTTCTTAAACTTATCTCCAGCCAATTCTACGATCTGCTTGGCAGCTTCATTTCGAGCTTCGTTCGCATGCTGTGGCGCAATAGTTGCGAGAATGTCAGATTGCTCTTTTATGGCAGCAATTACTTTTGGATGTTGGTGGCCAATGTTTGTAAAAACTAATTGGCAGGAAAAGTCTAGATATTTCTTGCGAGTGAAATCCCAGAAGTAAGAACCAGCACCACTTGCAATTGCCATTGGATTGATTTGGGCTTGCGCTGACCAAGAATGGAAAACATATGCTCGGTCGTCCGCAAATACTTTTGCGGCTTTTTCTGGATTGTTCTCTGGGCTGTTCACAGTGCTCCCTTATTTATCTTTGAATTATGCGCCAATTTAAGCACTTTTGTGACCCATTTGGTAGATGAAGAGGTGTTGGCTAAGTCAAACCTCAAGTATTGTGGGTATATGAAAACTATTTCGCATTGGATCAATGGCGCACTTACTAATGAAAAATCTGAAAGAAGCGGTGAGGTTTTTAATCCCGCGACTGGAAAAATTTCTGGCAGCGTAAATTTTGCGAGTACCGCAACCATTGATATGGCAGTAGGTGTTGCTTCTAAGGCTTTTACAGAGTGGCGTCATAGCTCTCTCACCAAACGCACCCAAGTACTTTTTGCATTTCGCGAACTTCTAAATGTCAATAAAGAGAAGATCGCTGCTTTAATCACAGCAGAACATGGAAAAGTATTGAGCGATGCACTTGGTGAGGTAACGCGCGGCCTTGAAGTTGTGGAATTTGCTTGCGGAATACCACATTTACTTAAAGGTGGGTTTTCGGAGGAAGTTTCTACCGGTGTAGATGTTTACTCAATTCGCCAACCGTTAGGTCCAGTTGCGATCATTTCGCCATTTAATTTTCCAGCAATGGTTCCAATGTGGTTCTTCCCGATTGCGATCGCTTGTGGAAATACTGTAATTGTTAAACCTTCCGAGAAAGATCCAAGTGCCATTATGTATGTGGCAGAACTCTTAAAAGAAGCTGGATTGCCAGATGGTGTATTCAACGTTTTGCATGGTGATAAAGAAGCCGTAGATGCCTTACTTACACACCCAGGCATTAAATCTGTTTCATTTGTTGGCTCAACGCCAATTGCAAAATATGTTTATGAAACAGGTACAAAATCTGGAAAGCGCGTTCAAGCACTTGGCGGCGCCAAAAACCATATGGTGGTTCTGCCAGATGCTGACTTAAATCTTGCCGCAGATGCTGCAATTAATGCTGGCTTTGGCTCAGCTGGCGAACGTTGCATGGCGATTTCGGTAGTAGTTGCAGTAGAACCAGTCGCCGATGCCTTGATTGAAAAAATCAAAGAAAGAATGGCGAAAATCAAAACTGGCGATGGTACGGAAGGCGCCGATATGGGCCCACTTGTAACTAAAGTGCATCGCGACAAAGTTGCTTCTTATGTGAATGCAGGCGAAAAAGAGGGTGCAACTTTGGTTGTTGATGGTCGAAATGTAAAAGTTGATGGCGAAGGTTTCTGGTTAGGGCCAACACTTTTCGACAACATCACTACCGATATGTCTATTTATAAAGAAGAAATATTTGGACCGGTGTTAAGCATTATTCGAGTTAAGAGTTATGACCAAGCTTTGAAGTTAGTAAATGATCATCAATATGGAAATGGCACCGCCATTTTTACAAACGATGGTGGCGCAGCTCGCAGATATCAAAATGAAGTTGAAGTTGGCATGGTTGGTATCAATGTGCCAATTCCAGTTCCGATGGCATACTTCTCATTTGGCGGTTGGAAGAATTCATTATTTGGTGATTCACATGCCCACGGTACCGAAGGTGTGCACTTCTTTACCCGCGGAAAAGTAATTACAAGTCGTTGGTTAGATCCAAGCCATGGTGGAATTAATTTAGGTTTCCCACAAAATACCTAATTAGCCACGAATTGTTTTTGCTAATTCCTTAAAGTCATCAACCATGAAGTCAATTTCGGCTTGGCCATGCGCCAAACTAATTAACCATTGTTCATCTAAACCTGGCGGCGTAATTACGCCATGATTAAGTGACCAGAGGAAAGAGAGTTCTGCAATTTGGAAATTTGTAGCTTTGTAATCCCGATAATTTCGGACTGGCGTATCTGCCCAAGTTATGCAACCTTTAACGCCAAAACCAACGGTATGGGCTGGTAATTCGTATTCGTCAATAACTTCTCTGATTCTAGTTAGCGCTTCTCGATTTAGCGATTCAGCTTTTTCAAGAGCAGGAACTGTACAAATTCTATCTACTGCGCGAACTGCAGCCATTGCAAGCGCATGACCATTGAATGTGCCTAGATGTGGCATCCGGCCATCAGTAACTGGCAACATAAATTCTGCTTTTCCGCCAAAGGCAGCCAATGGGATTCCGCCGCCAATTGATTTAGCAAGACAAATTAAATCCGGAATTACACCAAGTCGTTGCGCCGCGCCTTGCGGTCCAGCAGTTAGTCCAGTTTTTACTTCATCAAAAATCAAGACGACTTTATATTGATCACAAAGTGTTCTAACAGCTTCTAAATAACCATCATCTGGAACGACAATCCCAATATTTTCCATAACTGGCTCAACGATGAAGCAAGCAATCGTGCTTGCATGTTTTTCAAAAAGCGTTTCAAGCGCAGGGATGTTGTTAAAAGGCACGACATGAACTTCGCCAGCAACAGTTCCATTTGGAATTACTGGAGTTGGGGCATCTGCTGGACCAGCTTTATCTAGCGAAGGTTTATTAGAAAATAGAATCGAATCAGAGCTACCGTGATAGCCACCTTCAACTTTAACCACACCTTCTTTGCCTGAATATGCTCGCGCAGTTCTGACTGCATACATAGTTGCTTCAGTGCCTGAGTTTGTGAACCTGACTTGTGCGATGCCAAATCGGCGACAAATTCGCTCCGCGGCATCCCTTGAAAGTGGGGACGGAGTTGTGAAAAGGGTCCCTACATCTAGCGTTGCCCGCAGCTCTGCCACAACATCAGGGTTTAAGTGCCCAACTAACATAGCGCCAAATCCCATAGATAGATCCAACATTTTCCTACCATCTACATCGGTCATCCATGCTCCGTTAGCAGAAACTATTGAAACTGGATATGGCTCAAATGATTGAAAAGTTGAATGTGCTCCTAGCGGAATAGTTTGAGTAGCTAGTTGAAATTCTATTCCAGAACCGAGCGTTGATTTCTTATACAAATCCAATTGCTCTTGCATGATTTTTTCAAGTCGAGAACTATCAAATGGTTTTGAATGTGATGGTAAAGAACGAAAAGTTTGAGGGTGATGCGTTTGGGTTTTCATTGCAATTTTGTACAGTCAAAGGGTTCATGTAGAACCGAAGTTTGAAGTGCACGCTCCTAGCGAAAGTTTGTATTACTGGGGTAGTTTATCAGAGTTAAACTTTTAATCAACTCTAAAAAAGTACGCATGTTTCTGTAGGGAAATCTAACTTATTATGGGAAATAATCATCAAAGTCTTACCTTTTAGATAATTAAATAAATTTGTTGCAATTCGACTTATTTGGTCATTTTCTAAATACTCAAAAGGTTCATCTAAAATTATTAATTTGGAATTCTTAAGTATTGCTCGCGCCAATCTTATCCTTTGCTTTTCTCCGCCAGAAAAATTTTCTCCGTATACACCTATATGTGTATCCAAACCGTCTGGAAGTGTTGAAATGAGTTTGGAAATTTCAACGCATTCAAGGGCACTCCAAATTTCTAAATCTGACACATCTTGGTTGGCTATTCGTAAGTTTTCTCGAATTGAGGAATTAAAGAGATGGTCATCTTGCATACAAAGTGTGATCGAATTTGCCAGTTCTCCTCGATCAATCTCATTAATTTCAATTCCATTCAACTTAATTGATCCTTCATAAGGGACTAGTCCGATGATTGCTAAAGCCAAACTTGATTTACCGATCCCACTATTACCACTTACAAGAAGTGGAGAACTTGGCCCCAATTGGGCAGTTATTGGCTGATGCGGCAACGTGAATCCACGATCCCATTTTGCTCGTGCATTTATAAGCGATAGAGAAATCGATCCATCTTCAATTAATGCATTACCCATAACTTTCACTAAATTTTTCGAACCTAGAATGGCCATATCGATTCGTGTTGTGGCTTCAGCAATCTTTCCAAATCCGGCAAATGCACTTGGCAAGGTTGAAACACCATCAAAAATCATTAAAGGCAATAATGTGATCACCGCGATGTTGACCGAACCTAGAGTTCCATTTAACACATTATTTATAGATATGTATGCGCCGAGAATTACAGCAGCACCCATTGCGATAAAGTTTAAGCCCGATCCAATACCAGCGCCATAATCAATTCTTTTCTCAGCTGCATTTAAATTCAAATCTAAATCCGTTAAATCCTGACGAAGTTGATCCCCATAACCAAATACTTTAGCCTCTAAATGACCATTCGCAATGTTTGCAATTTGTTTTGCTATTAATTCATCAGTTTTGGCAGATAAACTTGCGAATTTCATAGAAAATTTACTTGAACTATACGGAATTGCAATTATCGCAATGAGAAAAATTAATCCAATAGATAAGCCGGCAGTTGGAGATAAATGATAAATAATACCAATTCCGGCAAGTCCGGAAATTAATGAAGAAAAATATGGAATCCAGATTCTTAACCATCGATCCTGCACAAGTTCGACATCTGAAATTATATTTTGGAACACCGATCCCAAACTATTAATTGAATTATTAGGAGTTACTCGCTCTAACGCTTCGTAAAGTCGACGCTGCAGTGAAGTTTGTGAACGAAGAATCGAATCGTGACTAATGATTCGTTCACCATATCTAAAAACTCCTCGTGATAACCCAAAAAATCTTACGGAAACGATAGCTACCTCTAAAATAAGTATGGGAGGCTGTTTTGAAGCCATCGCGATTAACCATGCGCTACTCCCTAGCAACCCAACTGCCATCGTAAGTGAAATCCCGCCAAGAAATGCGCTGAGCGTCAGCCGCCATTTAAACGGAGCCGAAGCGCTAATGGTTGGTGAAATTTTCATTGTTTAACTTCCAATAAATTACCAAAATGCAGAATGTTTTGAGCATATGAAATTAGCGCATCTCGATGTGATACCGCCATTACTAACTTTCCGGATTTGGCTAAATCCAAAAGTATTTCTGAAATATTGACTTCGGCGGCCTCATCGAGGGAGGCAGTTGGTTCATCCATGAAAACAATTGGCCGGTCAGTAACGAGTGTGCGTGCGACAGCTAACCTCCGCAGTTGCCCAACAGAAATTCCAGTTTGGTTATCTCCGATCAAACTATTAATTCCATTTGGCAGATCTCCAAGTTGCAATCCAACCCTGCTAAGAATTTCGGCTAATTCATTTTTAGATATTCCAGGTTTAAGTTGATTAAATATTTCCGCAATAGTTCCTTGCGGAAAATGTGGAGATTGTGAAACCCAGGATATTTGAGATAACCAAAAATCATTATCGAATTCATGCAACGGGTAGGCGCTATTTATATTATTAATCCAGACTTTTCCTTTTGTTGGCACTATTAATCCCATTAAAGTATTGATTAGCGATGTCTTCCCAGAACCAGATTCGCCAACAAGTAATGTAATTTCGCCAGATTTTGCGGAACCACGCGGAATTAGAATTGGTTCTCGATTTGGATATTCGATTATTAAAGAGTCCCATCGAATTTCACGCAATCTATTTAAAGCATTTCGATGACCTTTGGATTGTGGTTGCATTTCTAGTACCTCAAATATTTCTCTAGATGATTCAAGTCCTTCTGCTGATGTATGGAATTGCGCTGATACTTGGCGAATTGGCCAATAAACCTCGGGAGCAAGTAGAAGAACCAATAGACCACTTGAAAGAGAAATATTTCCCGAGACCAGCCGCAATCCAATCCAGACTGCGATTAGCGCAACTGAGAGTGTTGCGATTAGTTCTAAAACTAAAGATGAGAGAAATGAAATTTTCAGAACCTTCATAGTTTCAATGCGATATCTACTTCCCACCTTTTCAATTTTTTCCGCTTGGTGCTTTGATCTGCCATAAACTTTTAGAGTAAGTAGTCCAGCGAAAAGATCTACCACGTAGGACGAAAGAATCCCCATCGTGCGCCATTTTTTGGCCATTGCTTCAGATGTGTATCTTCCAATTAAAATGCCGAAGATTGGTATCAGCGGGATAGTTCCCAAAATTATTAGCCCAGATGAAAAGTCTCTTAAAGTTATGGTTATGCCTACGATAAGCGGAACGGTTAGTGCAATAAATAATTGCGGAATGAATTTATTAAAATATGGCTCTAACGCTGCGATACCGCGGGTAGCTATCAACGAAAGTTTTCCATAACCAAATTTAAGGTTTAACTCCGTGCCTTGTAAGAGCGCTTGATTAAATAGTTGCGAACGTAGATCTACTCTGATTTTTGCACCTATTTTTCGAGTCAATACATCCCCAAAGAAGGAGATGCCAGCTCGAATAAGAAAAATTAAAATTAAGATTTTAATTTGTGGAATTAAATCAACCCAAGATTTTTCTTTTTGAAAGGCTCCAACCACAACGTTAGTTATAGTAAAAGCTTGTGCGATTGTAAGTAATGTAGTTAGGAGAGCAAGCGCAACAACTAAAGCGATAAAACCGCGGCTACTTCGGGAGTACCGAAATAGCCGCGGATCTAGTAACTTCACGAATTAATGTTGTCCAAAACTCCCACCTCAGGTGATGAGATTTGTTTTGCGCTAACCCGTTTGCGGAATACCCAATAAGTCCATCCTTGATAAATCAAAACTATTGGCGTAAGAACTACTGCGACAATAGTCATAACTTTCAAGGTGTATTGAGTACTCGATGCATTTGTGATGTTAAGAGTTGCGCTCTCCAGCAACGAACTTGGCATCACATTTGGATAAAGCGTTGTGAATAGGGTAATCACAGCAAACGCAAGGGCTACTGATGAAAATAGAAATGCATAGCCCTCGCGTCCTTTGTGACTGAATTGCAGTGCTAGGAGCCACGCCACTGCAACAACAGCCGCTAAACCGTAGACCTCAGTTTTGGAGTTATACGCAACTGCAGTTATGGCAAGGAATGCAACGGTTACCACAGCAGCGAATAAACCAATCTTGGTCACCAACCCACGCGCCCGATCGTGAATTGTTCCCTCAGTCTTGAGCGATAAGAAAATCGCACCATGAGTAAGGAATACAGAAAGCGTTACTAATCCGCCGAGTAATGTATATGGATTCAAGAGATTGAAGAATCCACCGGCGTATTCGATAACTCCATTTTCTTCTTTTAATGGAACGCCGCGAACTATGTTTGCAAACGCTACGCCCCATAAAAGTGCAGGTAAGAAACTACTAATTACGATTGCGTTATCCCAACGATTCCGCCACTTTGAATCACCGTATTTACTTCGGTATTCAAATGAAACGCCACGCACAATTAATGAAACCAGAATTAGAAATAGTGGTAAGTAGAAGCCACTAAATAGCGTTGCGTACCATTCAGGGAAAGCAGCGAATGTTGCGCCACCAGCTACTAATAACCAAACTTCATTCCCATCCCATAGTGGCCCAAGAGTTGTGAGTACAGCTCTCCGTTCTGCTTGAGTTTTAGCAACAGTCTTAAGCAAGATACCTACTCCGAAATCGAAACCTTCAAGAATGAAGTATCCGATCCAAAGTACTGCGATTATTACAAACCAGAAAGTATTAAACGACATGGCTCTCACTCCTTTCTAATATGCCATCGTCAATGAGCGGTTTGAATCTCCACCCATGGCGACGTCATCAGTATTTTTATCTAAGCCTTCTGGCCCAACTTGTATGGTTCGGAGAATTAATCCAAACTCAATAATTGCAAGCACGCCGTATAACAGAGTGAAAACAACTAGCGTGAATGCAACTGAGGCAGCTCCAACAGCAGGGCTGACGCCATCAGCAGTCTTTATTAATCCAAAAACAGCCCAAGGTTGTCGGGCATTTTCGGTAAATATCCAACCAAATGAGTTTGCGAGTAGTGGCAAGAATGGCATCGAAATCATTGCTGGCAAGAACCAACGACCTTTTGGAAGTTCATTCTTGCGAATGCGTACCAATGTAATTAGTGCAAATAGCAGCGCAATTGCACCAAAACCAATCATTAGTCGGAAACCCCAATAAGCAATTGGAATATTCGGTGTGTAATCACCTGCACCATATTGTGCGACATATTTACTTTGCAAATCATTAATACCTTCTACAACGCCTTTTGTGCTTCCAGTGGACATAAAGGAGAGCATTCCTGGCAAATCAATTTGAAATACCGAACGAGAACCATCCAGTGTCCCAATTGTAAATAATGAGAACGGTGCACTTTCTTGTGTTGAATATAACGCTTCAGCCGCAGCCATTTTCATTGGTTGTTGAGTAGTCATGATGCGCGCTGTTATGTCACCTGTAATTGCGACCAACACAAAAGCAATAATTACTGTAATTAGTCCAAGCTTGGCAGTTGCACGAGCCATCACAACATCACGATTTTTAACTAACAACCAAGCGGAAACTCCAGAAATCACTGCGCCTGCGGTAAAGAATGCAGAAGGAATTGTGTGACCGAAGGATGCCAGCGCAGTATTTTGGGTAAGTACTGCAAAAATATCAGTTAACTCAGCACGGCCACGCTTTACATTCATCGTGTAACCAACCGGGTGTTGCATCCAAGCATTTGCAGCAAGAATGAAGTACGCCGAGAATAAAGTACCAAGTGAGGCTAACCAGATACTTGCTAAATGAATCTTCTTAGGTAACCGATCCCAGCCAAATATCCAGAGACCGAGAAAAGTGCTCTCTAAGAAGAAGGCAAGCAAGCCTTCCATGGCAAGAGGTGCGCCGAATATATCGCCGACAAAACGACTGTAATCCGACCAGTTCATGCCAAACTGGAATTCTTGCACGATGCCAGTTACGACACCAATTGCGAAATTAATTAGAAATAATTTTCCGAAAAATTTAGTAGCGCGAAGATAATGTGCTTTGTTAGTTCGGTACCAAGCTGTTTGTAATCCAGCAACTAAGAATCCCATTCCAATAGTTATTGGAACGAAAATAAAGTGGTAAACCGTTGTAATGGCAAATTGCCAGCGGGCTAGATCGAGTGAATTCATTGATACTCTCTCTCTTAAGCAATATGAATTTTTTCTTGTGGTGCGTGCCAATTCTCTAACTTACAACTCTGATAATTAAAGAAATTTGATGTCGACTAAGTCACCGACTAAAAATCTCCGCGTAAAAACTTAGTTAAATAAATAAATGGAGTGCTACCCCTCGACTTTTTAAATAACCGCCTTTACCCTTATCAAATGAGACATAGTTATTCAAAAAGAGGCGTGTTTGGTATTTATGTCGGGATCGTTTTAGCTTTTTTATCTTACGAAGTATTTAATAAAATTAATCCAACATATCCACCGCTAGTGATGCGTGGGTGGTTAGATGAAAAAATTCCAATTGTTTCAATCTTTGTAGTTCCATATTTATCGTTTCATATACTTGCTGCTTTTGTAGTTCCATATCTAAGTTTAAGGTTTGGAAATTATAAAGCGTTTCTTGTAAACGGCATTGCAATTATTTTTGGACAGGCCATGTTAGATATTGCTTATTGGTTATTTCAGAGTGAAGTTCCACGGACAACTGTGAGTGATAAGGGTTTTTTCAATTGGGTGTTAGTTCACGTGATTTATGGAAACGATCGACCGTTGAATGGATTTCCTTCCAATCACGTAACTTGGTCAGTTATTTCAATAATTGCACTTTGGCGATTACGTTATCGCGCACCAAGAACTTCTTGGTATTTAATGGGATGGTTTCTCTTGATACTCCCAGCGACTGTTTTCCTCGGACAACACTTCGTGATAGATATTTATGGTGGAATTTTCGTTGCCTTCGCGGTTTACTGGGCTTGCATGTTCATAATTGAGAAACCTAGACTCGATATCCACCGATAAGTACGATTACGAGAGCAAAAGCGCTCGGTGTATAGTTTTGCCACGTGCGGTTCTTAAATACTCCTAGCTACGACCTTACCTATGACGATGTCTTTATGGTTCCTAGTCGTTCAACCATCGCAAGTCGGATGGAAGTAGATCTAACAACTCTAGATAACACCGGAACCACAATTCCAATTGTTGTAGCAAATATGACTGCAATATCTGGTCGAAGAATGGCTGAAACCATTGCACGACGTGGTGGCATCGCCGTTATTCCGCAAGATATTCCACTTCCAGTTGTGCACGATGTAATTCAATGGGTTAAATCACGCCACACTTTTTTCGATACACCTATTACTTTATCGCCAAATCAGACTGTTGCCGATGCGGTTAGCTTGTTAAACAAGCGTGCACATGGCGCAATAGTTGTACTTGAAAAAGATAAACCAGTGGGAATTGTTACCGAAGAAGATTGTGAAGGAGTTGATCGCTTTACTCAATTACATCAAATCATGAGCAAAGACTTAATTAATTTGCCTGATTCCTGTAGCCCTAAAGAAGCATTTGATTTCTTACATAATAATCGCCGCAAATTAGCCCCAGTAGTAAGCAGTAGTGGAGCTCTTGTTGGGATTCTGACACGCGTAGGTGCGTTGCGAGCCACGCTTTATAGTCCAGCCCTTGATGCAAATGGGAAGCTAAGAATTGCGGCGGCAATCGGAATCAACGGTGATGTTGCTGCAAAAGCAAAAACATTAATTGAGTCAGGCGCTGATGTATTAGTAATAGACACTGCGCATGGCCATCAAATTAAAATGATTGAAGCGATAAAAGCGATAAAAGCTATTTCGCCAAAAATACCTCTAGTAGCTGGAAACGTTGTTACTGCAGAAGGTACTCGCGAATTAATTGAAGCCGGTGCCGATATTATTAAAGTCGGAGTTGGACCAGGCGCTATGTGCACGACCAGAATGCAGACTGGCGTTGGCCGCCCACAATTCTCTGCAGTGCTTGAGTGTGCAACCGAAGCAAAGAAATTTGGGAAACATGTTTGGGCAGATGGCGGCGTCCGGCATCCACGCGATATTGCGCTCGCGCTTGCTGCAGGAGCTTCACAAGTAATGATCGGCTCTTGGTTCGCGGGAACTTATGAGTCGCCAAGTGATCTGCATAAAGATTCAAATGGTCGTCTATATAAAGAGTCATTCGGTATGGCCTCGGCGCGCGCAGTAGCTGCTCGTACCGCAAATGAAGATGCATTTGATCGTGCTCGCAAATCGGTATTTGAAGAAGGAATCTCAACATCGAGAATGTATTTAGATCCAGAGCGTCCTGGCGTTGAAGATTTACTAGACGAAATTGTCGCTGGACTCCGTTCGTCCTGTACATACGCAGGCGCTGCGAGCATTGCAGAATTTGCCGAGAAAGCAGTAGTTGGAATTCAATCTGCTGCGGGTTACGCAGAAGGTCGCCCGTTACATTCTTCTTGGGTTAAGTAAATTTAAGCCACCGAGGTAATGTTGCCTCGGAAAGCCAATCAGCGTTCGTAGCTCAACGGATAGAGCATCGGTCTTCGGAACCGAGGGTTGGGGGTTCGAGTCCCTCCGAGCGCACTTCGCGAAATAGTTATAGGTTTCATCCAACGGCGTTCTGGAGAGGAGCCCACATTGAGTAACGATGATGATTCAAATATTGATGACATCGTGACTGAAGAAATGTTGTGGGAGCGAATTCCAGAAACTGAAGGCGAAGAACGGGCGAATACTTATTATGAACTTAGCGCCAGAATTTATGCGCGCGGTCAATATGATGAAGCATTAGCGCTTGCTGAAACGGCTCGAGATATTTATGCAGAACTTGGTGCGAATATTCCAAAAGAGGGACTGGCCCAGGCATATTCGGCAATTGGTTATAACTTAAATCAATTGAAGCGAATGGATGAAGCTGCTGGAGCGATGAGCAAAGCAGTTGAACTCTTGCGTGAAAATAAATCTCCAGTAGCGCTCGAATTAGCTTGCACACTTGGTGAATGGTGGTTCGCGTCTAAGGAATATCAAAAAGCAATTGATTGCATGAGCGATTGTGTGCAAGAACATCTAGTAGACGGCAATGAATTAGGAGCGGCCAACGACTTTCATTTAATCGGCTGTAGTCATCGAGAACTTAAAGAATTTGATAAAGCACTAGGAGCCTTTAAGGAAGCGCGAGCTCTATTTAAGAGCGCTAAAGAAGTAATTCACGTAGCTCGTTGCGATCAGAAAATTGCACATTGTTTAATCGAATTAGACGATGCGCTTGGAGCGCTCGCTGCAGCACAAAAAGCCATTGATGTCTTCACAACTGCCCATGATTCACGCCGTGAAACTTTTGCACTTTTTGAGTTTGGCAAAGCCCAAGTACTTAATGGTGAAACGGAAGATGGCTTGGCTTCGCTAGAAAAAGTATTAGATGTTGTTGCCGACTCAGAGCCAAAGGACTTTGAATTTATTGTAGAAATTGAACGAAGAATCGCCACAATTTTGCGTACGCTCAAGCGAGATGAGGAAGCTCAGGAGATCGAGCGAAGAGTTTCATCAGTCGAAGAAGTAATTGCGGAATAACGGAATAGAAGTAGCAATACTCCGACAAGTGCACCAGCACCTGCCATGACCAACGGCAATTCAAAATCGCTTTTACGCCAAAGCGCACCACCCCAAATTCCCGCACCTAAAACAGCAAAGTTCATTGATGCTTGATATAGACCTTGCGAACGTCCACGTTCAGTTTTTGTAGAAAGTTTGCCAACCCAAGATTTTCCTACGCCATCTGTAAAGGCTGGGAATAATCCGTAAATTCCTAATGCAACTATGGCCAGTAAGTGGCTATTTGAAGTTCCTAATAATAAATAGGTAACACCAAACGCAGTTAAGCCAATTGCGTAAGCAAATTGCGGCTTGATTCGATCGGCGATTATGCCAGCTGGCAAAGAAGCCAGCGTTGCAACCGCATTGTAAAAAATATAAAGTAAAACCACACTTCTAGTTGAGAAACCAATATTACTTAATCTAAGCAATATTAAAACATCGGGGATATTCATTAACTGAATAAAAACTAATAGCGCAATTGTTCTTTTAAGTGGTGCGCTTAAGGAAACTTTTGGAGTTTTTTCTTTTTTAATGATCTTTTCATGTTTTGGAAAGTAACTTTCTTTCACTAAAAAAGTCAGCGCAGCTGAAAGTATCGCTGGAATAATGGCAAATACCGCCACTTTCCGCACATCATTATCAAAAATTATTAATCCCCAAAGCGCAAAAAATGGGCCAATTACTGCGCCTAAATTGTCGCCCATTCGATGAAACCCAAAAGCCTTACCTAAGTTTTCTTTTGGAACGCTATCTGTAATGAGTGCATCGCGCGGGGCTGAACGTATTCCTTTACCAATTCGGTCGGTTACTCGACCAACGAGTACTTGCCCCCAGGTTGTTGAAAAAACCACTAAAGCTTTACCAATACCAGCTAACGAGTATCCGGCAGCAACAAAAGGTTTACGTCCAATTCGATCGCTATATTTTCCACTCCAAAGTTTTGCAAAACCTGCTGCAGCTTCCGCAGCACCTTCAATTAAGCCGAGCGCAATTGGCGCAGCGCCTAAAACGGTCGTTAATAAAATAGGAAGCAGCGGGTATAACAATTCACTTGCGGCATCTTGGGTCAATGAAACTAATGTTAATAATATTAGATTTCTAGTCAACCAAGTTTTACGCAATTGGTAACTCTCCTGTCGGAAGATGTTGCATTCCCCATGCGTACATAGCAATGGCACCTGCAGCAGAAGCATTCATGGATCTAGTTGATCCATATTGTTGTATCGCTAGTACTTCTTTACAAACTGCAATTGCCTCATCCGACATTCCAGCACCTTCCTGCCCAAAAAATAAAATACAGCTCTCAGGTAATTTTGCAGTTTCTAGTTGCTTTGAAACAGGCACATTGTCAATGCCAATGATTGGACATCCATGTTCATCGCTCCATTCTTTGAAATCTGCAATTGTTGGATGATGAATCACAGTTAAATATTTATCGGTGACCATTGCGCCGCGACGATTCCAATCACGTTTTCCGACAATATGAACACTTGAAACATTAAAAGCATTAGCTGTTCTAACAACGGAACCGATGTTCAAGTCGTGTTGCCAATTCTCAATTGCAATTCTTAAAGCATTTCTCGTTCTCGCTAAATCAGCAACAATTGCCGAGACTTTCCAATATCTATATTTATCTAAAACATTTCTTCGGTCACCATTTTCCAGAAGTTCCGGATCAAAATGATCTGCAACCGGCCAAGGCAATGAATGTGGGCCCACGCCAACAACAGGGTAAAACTCACCTGGTCCAATAACTGGTGGATTGCTCATAGTTCAATACTCTACTGATATTCATCACGGAGGCGAAAAATGAGTAAGCAAAATAGTAAATCTTGGGTGCCAATTTATATTGCGCTCGGTTTTGTTTGGGGCTGCTCTTTCATATTTATCAAATTGGGATTGGAATTTTTAACGCCATTCGGTGTGGCATTTGGCAGATGCGCTCTTGGCGCTGCAACACTTTTGATGGTTGTAAAAATAAAGAAAATTGCATTACCTAAGTTCGGGATTATTTGGTTGCATCTTTGGGTAATTTCAATGCTGCTAAATACTTTACCTGGAATCTTTTTTGCACTTGCGGAAACTAAAGTAACTTCAATACTTGCTGGAATTATTAACGCAACAACGCCACTAATGACGCTGATTGTGATACTAGTTGCATTCCGGGATGAGAAGCCCAGGTCTTATCAAGTTTACGGATTAGTGATTGGTGCAATTGGTGTGGCAACAGTTCTTGGAGCATGGAATGGAATTGGTAAGAATCCATTATGGGCTGTACTAATTTTAATCGGAGCAGTTACTTGTTACGGAATTTCATTTCCATATTCACGCAAATTTATAATTCCATTAAAACTTCGCGCTGAATCACTTGCTGCGACACAAGTTTCATTGGCAGCTTTAACTTTACTTCCATTATATTTAATCGATGGAATTGCTGAAGATAATTATGGTGTTGTACCAATTTTCGCTATGTTAGCTCTTGGGATTTTTGGTAGCGGATTCGCCTATATTTGGAATTTTGAAATTATTGCGAGAGCGGGTAGCGCGATCGCGAGTTCAGTAACATACGTAACTCCAATAGTTGCAGTAGTAGTTGGAATTATTTTTCTCGATGAAAATTTGACTTGGAATGAACCCGTGGGATGCCTGATAGTAATTTTCGGTGCAGCGCTCTCGCAAGGAAGATTGTCACTTAGAACTAACAAGGCTTAGGCTAAGCAAATGCGCAAAATAGCACTCGGCATAATTTCATTTCTTCTTTTTACAATGACAACTGCCAACGCTGTTGAAACTTCAGTACCGTCAGAAAATAATTCACTTCCTTCAAAATTTAATTTTTATGCCACTTCCGTTAAATTAGCTGGACCTGGGTTAATAGTTATTGATCCGAGCAGTGGAACTACGTTATTTGATCAGGCTTCGGATTTACCGAGAGCCCCTGCTTCTATATTCAAATTAATTTCAACTTTTGCGGCACTTAAGTTTGTCGGACCTAATTTTAGATTTAATACCAAGATTTTCAAAACAAATTCGCAGAATACTTATGTATTAGATGGCGACCTTGACCCATGGCTAACTTCGGATATTAAGTTAGCAAAAAAGAATAACCAGAAGTATTTGCCAATTCTCATCAGTAAAGCTAATAAAACAAATGCAAAATCAATCGTTATTGAGCACACCGGAGTTTTTACTAGAGATTTAGAAAATCTATCTAAATATTTGAAAACTCGAGGTGTTAATGTGAAATTTCGAGAGGTTTCGCCAACTGAAGCATCAACGCGAACTACTGAAGAAATTGCATCTTTGGAATCTGTGCCAGTGTCGGAAATGGTTAAATTCGCAATTTTGTGGAGCGACAACCAGTTAGCAGACCGATTGGCACGAGCAGCAGCGCGTATAAAAAGCGGAAGATCTGATCAACTTGGACTTCAGAGTACTTTTGAAGCAGTACTTGGCGAATATGGTATTAATTTTCAAGGGTTAAACGCTATTGATGGCAGTGGTTTATCTCATGATAATAAAGTTTCAGCGCGAACAATTGTCGAAGTCTTAATGCAAATTAGAAAGGACCCATTTTTTGCTCCGATTTACGAAGGTTTACCAGTAGCCGGGAAAACCGGAACGCTTAAGAAGCGATTTTTAACTACCGCTCCAAATGCAGTCGGATTGGTTCATGCTAAAACTGGTTTTATAAGTACAACAGTTAGCTTGGCGGGGTATGTAACTGTTGGCGCAAAAGAGTACGTTTTCGCAGTTATTGCCGATAATTTAGAACCTACGTGGGTTGCTAGAAAT
>Ga0214919_10002076_pt1 | contig 31946 bp, 29 predicted proteins | sample LL1503_MetaG_FD_177994 | JGI IMG/M metagenome (GOLD analysis project Ga0214919, IMG submission 177994) | Freshwater microbial communities from Lake Lanier, Atlanta, Georgia, United States - LL-1503 | ecosystem: Environmental > Aquatic > Freshwater > Lake | place: USA: Georgia | collected... | reverse complement strand
TGGATCAACACCGTGAAAGCGCCTTGTTCACCCTTTTTTAATCGCAGGATCAAATCAATATCTTCCATTGTTGAAATAAAAAGAGGTAAATACGCACACTAAGCTACTAAATGATTTTATTAAAGATTATTAAATAAAAATAAAATTAATCAAATAAAATTAACATGAGTAAATGAAAAAGAAAAGTGACAACGGTTCTGTCAACGGTTTTGAAAATCGAAGGTCAAACCTCCTAAAAGCAAAAACCCTAGAACATTGATACATTCTAGGGTTTTCTGAGTCTACAGCCATATAGACTTTGCTTTTAACGTAAGCGTTTTGCGGTCTGGACGGGACTCGAACATACCAAAAAATACGATTCTTTCAATATTCATAAAATATACAATCTATTGAATATCAATAAAATAATACATTATTTATAGTTTTTTAGTTTTACAAAAATACAAAAATGTTTCCCCTTTTGTTTCCCCCATCGATAAAAATATTACTTTTGGAGAATGGAATACAAATTACATTTTCGGTTAAGAACTGACAAGATAAATAGAGATGGTGAACATCCATTATGTTTGTTTTATATACACAATAGGGAGTTGTTGAAAATCAAAACGGGTTTCTCAATAAAAAAGGACGATTGGGATGGATCTTTCCCTAAATCCTATTTAAGAAATTTCAAGACAATTATCTTGTCAATGGATGAGTTGGAAAAAAATATAAAAAGATATATTGAGGATTATTTTGATAGAAATGATCGTTATCCCTACACTGATGAATTGAGAAGTATAATCGAAAGTAATGGAATTCCTAAAGACAAATCTCCAAAAGAAGTACAAAAAGATAATTCCATTCAAAAACTTTTTAAAGAGTTTATTCAACTTGGTGAAAAAGGTGATAAAAGAAAATCTACTATTGTCGTATATAAATCAACTCTTCTTCACTGGATTGAATTTGAAAAGGATGAAAAACGAACTTTTTCAATTTCAGATGTTTCATTCAAATTACTTGAGGATTTTAGTATGTATTTAAAAAACACAGGAAAAATGTTTTCAACAACCGGCAAGTATTTGAAGACAATGAAGACATTCTTAAATTATTTCGTAAAAACATATAAAAACATACCTATTGACGGATCATATCGGGAAATTAAGATTGAAAGAGAGGTTGAAAATAAATTTCAGGTGTTAGATGAATTTGAATATGAACAATTGAGAAAATCAGTAACGTACTCAGAGTATATTATAAACAAAGAAAAAATCATTTTAAATGAAAGAGAAAGATTAATTGGTAAAATGTTTTTATTTATGTGTTCAACGGGAATGAGTTATTCAGATTTATTAAATCTAACATTTTTTGATATTAAAGTTCATACTGAAAAATTAATAAAAAAGAAATCAAATAGTTTTGAAAGTGAATTTGCATTTATTCAATATGATAGAATAAAAATGAATATCAAGACTGATTGTGTCGTTCCCCTTTTTCGTCATACCATTGAAATTATACTCGGTCAATTAGATCCTGACAACTTTGATATTTTAACTGAGCAAAATCACCAATTACCTGATAGATATCTAAAAGGACAACTTAAACAAAGTTTGAAGCCCTATCAATTCAGTAATGAACCTTTAAATCTATCCGAGTGTAGAGTGTTCAAAAATATACCGTCTTCAAAATTTAATGTTGAACTTCATAAATTATGTGAGAAAATCCAATTTAATGAATCAATTAAAATTACTCCTAAAAGAAAGAATGCGGTTGTTGAAATTAAAAAAAAATACGAATTAATTACATCTCATACAGGTAGGAGAACTTACATTACGTATTGTCTAAAAAAAGGAGTAAGACCTGATGTTTTGATGAGGACAACAGGGCACTCTAAGATGGATACTATGAAACGATATAACTTGTATTCTCCTCAATCAATAAATGAAGAGTATGAGAAGAAATTGATTTTTGAAGGAACTAATCCGTAATTACTAAGATCTTCATCTCTTCTTCATAAAAATCTAAAATTTCCTTTTTTGAAAGACAAGGATAAACCATCCATTTCTTAGATAGTTCAATAATATTAAAGTGTATGAAATCTTGATGCATCTCATTTAACGTTTTCCCATCTAAAAAATATTGATTTTGAAGATGAAAGTCCTTGAATGAATTAATTTCAAGTGGCAAATTAAGATACACATACCTTATGGAGTGTTTTAACTTCATAAATCTAAAAGCTTTCAATTTCTCTTCTCTATTCATTTTCTTGATTTTTCATGTTTATAAATGACGTGTAAACGAATGAATTATATGTCTAATAATCTGTTGTCTTTCATTGCTATACTTTTGTATTTCTTGGCAACGGGATCGAGCTGTTTTTATTACATTTTATTATTCTGAACAAGTTGAGATGGAACTATTTTAATTTAATATCTATTTTTCGTTAATTTTAATATGAGAGAAATATCAACATCTCAAAATTTTATAACTGGATTGAAATATAGTTTGACAATTCAGGTCAAAGACTTGGATAATCCATTGGAATGAAGGTTATTTGTCGTAATTAAGAGAACAAATGTTAAAGGTCTTAAGATGATGAACGTATTACCTTTTTTCAAAATCTACAATGAATGTTAAGACAACTTAATTTATTCAGATCATAAACTATCGTGATTTTGAGTATGCTTTTTCTATCTTTACATAAGAAATAGTAAAATGAGAAACGTTAAAGAATCAGCAAATTTTATTTGGTCAATTGCAGACCTACTTCGAGGAGACTACAAGCAAAGTGACTATGGGAAGATTATTTTACCTTTAACTGTAATCAGACGATTGGATTGCGTGCTAGAAAGCACCAAAGCGGATGTACTTAAAAAGTATGCCCAAGTGAAAACAACCAACGTTGAAAACCTTGACCCGATTTTAAACAAGACCGCCGGATTTAAGTTCCACAACAAAAGCCAATTCGACTTTGAGAAGCTAATTGCTGACCCAAATAACATTGTATCAAATCTTAGAAACTACATCAATGGATTCTCAGAGGATGCCAGAGAAATCATTGAGCAATTTGAGTTCGAGAACCAAATCAACAAGATGGATGATGCCAATTTGTTATTCATGGTCGTGAAGCGTTTTCAAGAAATCGATTTGCACCCAGACCATATTACAAGTATGGAGATGGGTTATATGTTTGAGGAACTGATTCGGAAATTCGCTGAGATTTCCAACGAAACCGCTGGGGAACACTTTACACCTAGAGAGGTAATCAAATTGATGGTGAACATTTTGTTCTTGAATGACCGTGATATTCTAACCAAAAAAGGTATTACCAAAACGATATACGATAGTTGTGCGGGAACTGGTGGCATGCTTTCTGTTGCAGAAGAATACCTTCACGAACTGAATCCAGATGCTCGTTTGGAGGTATTTGGACAGGAGTTGAATCCAGAATCGTATGCGATTTGCAAATCTGATTTATTGATTAAAAGTCAAAACGCATCCAACATCAAAAAAGGGAACAGTATATCAGAAGACCAACTATCCAACGAGAAATTCGATTACTTAATTACCAATCCACCGTTCGGTGTGAAATGGGAAAAGTTTGGAAAGAAAGTTAAAGAGGAACACGAACAGTTGGGACATGGTGGACGATTTGGAGCTGGATTACCATCGGTTGGTGACGGTTCATTCCTGTTCTTGATGCACTTGATGAGCAAAATGAAACCAGAAGGTTCAAGACTCGCTATTGTATTCAACGGTTCACCGCTTTTCTCTGGTTCTCCAAGCAAAACAAAAAACGAGAGTAGTATTCGCCAATGGATCATCGAAAACGACTTCTTAGAGGCTGTCATTGCGTTGCCAAACCAGTTGTTTTATAATACAGGTATATCAACATATATCTGGGTAATATCCAATCACAAACCGAAGAACAGAAAAGGCAAAGTGCAGTTGATAAACGGTGTTGATTTCTTTAAGAAAATGAGCAAATCTTTGGGTGATAAACGTAACGAATTATCTGATAACCATATCGCAGAGATCACCAAGATATATGGTGAATTTAAAGAAGGTGACTACTCAAAAGTGTTCGACAACAAAGCTTTTGGTTATTCCAAAGTAACAGTAGAAAGACCAGAACGCAATGCCAAAGGACAAGTGATGACCGATAAAAAAGGCAACCCAAAACCAGATTCATCATTGCGTGATACGGAAAACATTCCATTGTTGATGGATGTGCAAGAATACATGGAAAAAGAAGTATTGCCACACGTGCCAGATGCTTGGATTGACCACAGCAAAACCAATGTAGGATACGAAATCAACTTTACAAAGTATTTCTATCAGTACAAGCCTTTACGTTCGTTGGATGACATAAGAAAGGAAATTATAGCTATTGAGCAAGAAACGGATGGATTGTTAAAAGAAGTTATCGGATAAACTATGAATTACGAAGTAATCACGAACACAATTAAAAATCAGTAGACCGTGAGTAACAAATACGATAGCTATAAAGATTCGGGTATTGAGTGGATTGGAGAGATTCCAACTAATTGGGATGTCAAAAAATTAAAATTCATAGGGAATGCTATTGGTGGACTGACATATTCCCCAAATGATGTTGTTGAAGATGAATCAAATGGAGTTTTAGTTTTGCGGTCATCAAACATTCAAAAGGGTAAGTTGTCACTTGAGGATAATGTTTATGTTAATCTCGAAATTTCTGAGAAACAAACCTTAAGAAAAGGCGATATTCTCATTTGTTCCAGAAATGGAAGCCAACATCTTATAGGTAAAAACATTTGTATAGATGAGCGAACAGAAGGAAATACGTTTGGAGCATTTATGATGATTTTTAGGTCAGATAATTATCATTTTTTGAATCATTTTTTTAATTCTCCAATTTTCACATCACAATCTGGACTTTTTTTAACAGCTACCATTAATCAATTAACATCGAGCACTTTAAATAACTTTTACTTAGCATTGCCAAGTTCAATTGAAGAACAAATCATAATAGCTAACTACCTCGACCACAAAACAACTCAAATTGAACACCTAATTGCCAAGAAAGAACAGTTTATTCAATTGTTAGAAGAAGAACGTGTCGCAGTTATCAACCAAGCGGTGACCAAAGGTTTAGACAATAGTGTTCATATGAAAGATTCTGGTATTGAGTGGCTGGGAGAGATTCCAGAGCACTGGGAAGTCAAGAAGTTGAAGTTATTAGCAAACATTCAAGGTAGAATTGGTTTTAAGGGATATACAGTGGGTGATTTAGTTTCAGAAGGTGAAGGTGCATTAACATTAGGAGCTAAGCATATTGATAAATTCAATAAATTGAATTTATCTAATCCAGAATTCATTAGTTGGGATAAATATTATGAATCGCCAGAAATTATGGTTCAGATTGGAGATATTATTTTAACTCAAAGAGGTACGTTGGGAAAAGTTGTTTTGATTACAGAAGACATAGGTAAAGCAACAATAAATCCCAGTATGGTAATATTAAGCAATCTAAAGGCAAATGATTATTTTCTTTATTATTTTTTCAACTCTGATTATTTTAAAAGTTGGATAGATTTAACTAATACTGCAACTGCTGTTCCAATGATAAGTCAAGGTCAGTTAGGAAATCTAAAGCTTGTATTACCAAATAATGATGAACAAAAGCATATAGCTAGAAGTATACAAAAATCAACAAAAAAAATCGATGATATTATTGTAAAAGCACAACAAGAAATAGATTTGTTAAAAGAATATAAAACTGCATTAATCAGCGAAGTGGTTACGGGTAAGGTGGATGTCTCGACAAGCTCGACACAAGCGTTAGGAACGAAAAATTGAATTGAGATGATAAAAAAGGATTTAATTTCAGAGTTTAAAAGGCAATTATCGTCTAGTTTAGATAAAACGAAAGAATTTAAAATAATTCTTGATGATGATTGGGAGCAACAAACAGGATGGATTCAGTTATACGATATAGTCCTGTATAGACAAGGAATACCATTTGCTGTTTTTGATTTTAAAGAAGATAAAAATCAAATTAATTCTGAAGCAAAATCGATTTTGTCAGCTTTAAAAATAACTAAAGCACGTTATGGTATTTTTGTTGTTGGGAATAATTATTATCTTCTAGACAAGGGTAATAGATTTGAAAAACTGGTAAAATTAGATTTTGAATCAATAATCAATTATTTAAATAACCCAACATCCATTACTTTGTCAGATGACATTAAAATTGAAATAAAAAAAATTATTTATAAAAGAATTGACGAGTTTATTATTAGTAATCAAAAGCAATATTTCATTCGCTTTATAGAGAACAGTAATTTACAAGAGAAGATTCAATTTAATCCAAATTCAAATTCTTTTGGCTTCGTTGATAATAACAATGATTTAAAATCTTTTGAAAATCAATTTTTTAATCATTTGTTAGGTGAATTTAAAGAAACCAAAATATGTAGATATACTTCATTGAAATCTTTATTCACAAGTATAAATTTTTCAACCTTCAGAATGAATGGTTTGGTTGGGATGAATGATAAAACAGAGATTAATTATGTAGACGATTATTTGAATGACGCACCTATTCCATTTCAAAAACTGCATCACAATACTGTTTCAGCAATAAACAAAAGGTATATTTCTTCATGTTCTTTACAATCAATGGCAGATAATTTAACAATGTGGAGATTGTATGGTGATGATTGTAAAGGTGTGTGTTTAATTCATAAAGTGAATAAAATCAATTTAAATAATCATATATTGTTACAGAAGGTAAGTTATGCTAATAAGGATGGAAAACATTTATTACTAGAGTTTTTAAAGTGGATTAAACGAGATATTGAAAATATTTTAGAGCTTACTTTTGAATTCAGAAAATTGAGGTATTGGAAACATTTTTTCAAGCCATATGATTATTCGGTTGAAAAAGAAGTAAGGTTATTAGTAATTGACAGTGAAGATGTGCCAATTCAAAAAAGAGATTGGGTTCTTACAGATTCTCATTCTATATTAAACCCAGTAATTGACATAAGATTGAATCACCCAGATTTCCCGTTAATATTAGACGAGATTATTTTAGGTCCGAAAATCCCAGAGGCAAATATCAATAAAGTACAAATTGAAGAATTTTTAAGAATTAAGAAACCTCAAATGACTTTTGAAACAAAAAATTATTCAAAAATTAATGTAAGGATTTCCAATATTCAAAATTACCGTTAATATGGCAAAAGGAATACATACAGAACTAACATTTGAAGAAAGATTAATATGACTGAACAAGAACTAAAAAAGTATTTGCAAACCCAATTTCCACGTGAAAACGAAGCTTGCGAGTGGAAGGAGTTCAAATCATTGAAGCACTCTTTTTCGGGTACTTCTGGAAATGACATAATTTCTTATGTTTCAGCACTTGCTAATATGGAAGGCGGTAATCTGATTATCGGCATTGAAGATAACACATTGGAGATCGTTGGCATCCAAGATTTCAATAATCATACTGCACAGAATATTCGGTTAAGGATTCTAACAAAATGCCCAAACTTAGATTCGGAGCATTTCACTATTGAAGATATTGAAACAACCGATTCACAGAAAACGGTGTGGATATTTCACATTCCAAAACATTTACCAAGGAGACCTGTATCTGCTCATGAACGTTATTGGCAACGAGTAGATGATAGTCTGGTGGAGTTACGAAATGAAAGACTTGAAGCCATTTTAAAAGAGCCACTATTTACAAATGATGACTGGTCAGCTCAAATTGTTCCAAATGCTACAATTTATGATTTAGACCCAAAAGCAATTGCAAAAGCACAAGTAGAATACAAAGAAAAGAATCCTAGAAAAGCTGTTGAGTACGATACATGGGATACTATTACTTTTTTAAACAAGGCAAAAATTACCTTACGAGGAAAAATCACCAACACTGCGTTACTCTTATTAGGTAAAGAAGAATCATCCCATTTTTTGAGTCCATCAGTAGCCAAAATTTCTTGGATTTTAAAAGACGAACAAAACGTTGAAAAAGATTATGAACACTTTGGCATTCCATTTCTTTTGAATTCATCTGAGGTATTCAGCAGAGTTAGAAATTTAACGTATCGTTACATGAAAGACGATTCACTTTTCCCAACTGAGATTAAAATGTATGACGCATTTGTTATTCGTGAGGCATTACACAACTGCATTGCACATCAAGATTATCATCTTAATGGTCGTATAATAGTGGTTGAAAAACCAGATGAGTTATTGTTTACCAATTTAGGTGATTTTATCCCTAAAAGTGTTGGAAAGGTCATTGAGCAAGATGCACCCCAAGAATATTATCGCAATCAATTTTTAGCAGATGCGATGGTGAACATAAATATGATTGATACCATAGGAAGCGGTATCAAAAAAATGTTCTTAAAGCAAAAAGAACGTTTCTTCCCTATGCCAGACTTTGACCTATCTACACCAAACAAAGTAGCTGTCAAGATTGCAGGACGTATTTGGGATGAAAACTACACCAAACTACTAATGATTAAAACCGATTTAGAAATAAAAACTGTGGTTCTATTAGATAGAGTTCAAAAAAACTTACCAATTAACGATGACGAAATAAAAGAACTAAAGAAGTTTGGATTAATAGAAGGTCGCAAGCCTAATCTTCATGTTTCCTCGGTTGTAGCTAAAATTACAAACGACAAAGCATCTTATATACGAAAAAGAGGAATAGATGATGAATATTGCATGAAAATGATTTTGGATTACCTTTTAGAATTCAGAGAAGGCAAAAAAGATGATTTTGAAAAAATACTTTTAGACAAACTTTCAGAAGTTTTAGACATTAATCAAAAGAAAAACAAGATTAAAAACATTCTTCAATCGATGAAAAATCAAGGTAAAATAAAGGTTGAAGGCAAGTTTTGGAAAATGTCTAAGTAATAATTATAGATATTTTTTAGACATTTTTTTAGACATTTTTAGATATTATGGCAAAAGGAATACATACAGAAGAAACCTTTGAGAAGGCAATTAAATTGACTTTGCTCCAATATGGTGGATATATTGAAGGTGATTCAAAAGACTTTGATCCTCAACTTGGACTTTTTCCGAGTTACATAACTGATTTTTTGAAGCAATCTCAACCAAAAGCATGGGATAAACTTGTTGCTATCCACAAGGACGAAGCTGAGAAAAAAGTTGTTCAACGTTTGGTTACTGAGATTGATAAAAGAGGAATTTTAGATGTAATTAGAAAAGGCTTCACCGATTTAAGTGTAAAGTTTCAAATAGCTTTTTTCAAGCCAGAAAGTACCCTAAATCCTGAAGCTGACGAATTGTATCTCACCAATCTTTTATCAGTGACCACCCAGTTGTATTACGAGCGTGTAGGTAAGAACTCATTGGACATGGTGCTTTCTTTGAATGGATTACCAATAGCAACCATAGAACTTAAAAATCAGTTTTCGGGACAGTCTGTAGAGAATGCTAAGAAGCAGTATGTTTATGACCGTGAGCCAAATGAACCTATATTTCAATTTAAGAAAAGAACTTTGGTACATTTCGCTGTGGATACCGATGAGGCTTTCATGACAACGAAGTTAGACGGAAAGAACACTAGTTATTTACCTTTCAATTTAGGATTCAACAATGGAGCTGGAAATCCACCAAACCCAGATGGATACAGAACATCGTATTTGTGGGAACAGGTTTGGACAAAAGATAGTTTCATGGATATTATCGGCAAATTTCTTCACCTAAGCGTGGAAGAATTTGAGATGAATGGTGTAAAAAAGAAGAAAGAAACCATCATTTTCCCGCGTTTCCACCAGATGCAAGTAGTTCGTAAAGTGACCACTGATGCAAGACAAAGTGGCGCTGGAAAAAACTATTTGATTCAACACTCAGCTGGTTCTGGAAAATCCAATTCAATCGCTTGGTTATCCTATAGATTGTCTAGCTTACATGATGAGTCTAACAATAGAATCTTTGATTCGGTGATTGTAATTACTGACCGTAAAGTATTGGATTCACAGTTACAGAATACGATTTACCAATTTGAACACAAAGATGGAGTTGTTCAGAAAATCGACAAGGATTCAACACAGTTGGCAAATGCCATTTCAGCGGGTTCAAATATCATCATTACAACCCTTCAAAAGTTTCCATTTGTTTTGGATAAAATAGGTGAAATCCCAGCTAGAAAATATGCTGTAATCATTGATGAGGCTCACAGTTCGCAAGGTGGTGAAGCTACCAAAAAAATGAAGGAAGTGTTATCAGCTAAATCACTAGAAGAAGCTGAAAAGGATGAGGCTTACACAGGATTGGAAGAAGATGCTGAAGACGAAATAAGAAAGTCGATGTTGGCTAGAGGTAAGCAGAACAACCTTAGTTTCTTTGCTTTTACAGCAACACCAAAATCAAAAACAGTAGAAGTATTTGGAACGATGGGGGCTCATGGTAAGCCAGAACCGTTTCACCTATACTCGATGAAACAAGCAATAGAGGAGAAATTTATCCTAGATGTATTACAGAATTATACCACCTATAAAACCTATTTCAAGTTATCCAAAGAAATTGAGGATGACCCAAAAGTAAATAAGAAAAAAGCATCTAGAGCAATTGGACGATTCATGTCATTACATCCTCATAACCTTGCACAGAAAACCGAAGTAATGGTGGAGCATTTCCGTCAAGTGGTTTCGAAAAAAATTGGTGGGAAAGCAAAAGCTATGGTGGTGTCAAGTTCACGATTACATGCAGTGAGATACAAAGAAGAATTTGATAAATACATCAAGGAAAAAGGATACAACGATGTGAAAACAATTGTAGCATTCTCTGGAAAAGTAATTTATGGTAACGCCCCAGAAGGTGTAACCGAAGTTGAAATGAATGGATTTTCTGAAAAGGAATTACCAAGAAAGTTTGCATCGGATGAATATCAATTGTTGTTGGTTGCAGATAAATACCAAACAGGATTTGACCAACCGTTGTTACATACCATGTATGTGGATAAGAAATTATCGGGTGTAAAAGCAGTACAAACACTTTCCAGATTGAACCGAATGTGTACTGGGAAAGAAGATACCTTTGTACTAGACTTTACTAATGATACCGATGAAATATTGGAATCGTTCCAACCGTATTATGAACTAACATCCATCAAGGAGAATTCAGATCCGAATTACCTGTATGACCTAAAAGCGGAATTGGATAAAGCAAATGTGATTTGGGAAACAGAGATAAACAATTTCTGTAACCTGTATTTCAAATCAGCAAAATCATTGACAGTTTCTGACCAAGCAAAATTAAACGCATACATTGACCCAGCTGTGGAACGATTCAAACAACTTCCAGAGGAGAACTCAGATAAGAATGTAATTGGAACTGAGGTTACACAAGATGACTTCAAGAACACCATGCAGAGTTTTAATAGAACATATTCGTTTCTGACTCAAATTATGCCATTCTCAGATGTTGATTTGGAGAAACTATTTACCTACACTCGATTCTTGTACAAAAAACTACCAAGAACAAGCCAGAATGATAAATTCAAGTTGGGTGACGAGGTTTCTTTGGAATACTATAGACTACAAAAGATAGCAGAAAATAACATCTTTATGGAAAGTCAAAGTGTATATGAATTAGAAGGGGGTGGACAAGCTGGATTACGTTTAACGAAAGAAGATGAAGCAAATTTATCTGAAATTATTGAAGTGCTAAACAAGAAATTTCAAACAGAATTTAATACAGCAGATAAGCTATTCTTTGACCAGATAGAAGAAGATATGGTACTGGATGAAAAGTTAGCAGAACAAGCTAAAAACAACCCGATTGAGAATTTCAAATTCGGATTCGATGACATATTCATGGATGCTCTAATCAGTAGAATGGAACAGAACCAAGATATATTTGGTAAAATGATGGATGACAAAGAATTCGGTGGATTGGTGAAAGGTTATATGTTGAAGAAGGTTTATGATAGGTTGAGTGCGTAAACGATGAAATCGCTTTTAATTTAATTATTTTGAATTCAACAAAATCAAAATAGATTCCTTAATTCTCTCTTTAAATTCAATAAATTCAATATTGGAATAAGGAATCAAATAACCATTAAAGTCTTTTGAATCTGGGTATGATTCATCATTTAATATCATACCATCAAACCAAAAACGGCTAAAATAATCTTTGTTTATTTTCAAAATCCCATTAATCAAATCTTGTTTGAAAATTGGTGATCGAAATCGAAGTGTTAGTTTGTTGTGATTAGGAAGTCCTGTTATCACCTCTAAAATAAAATTCTCAATTTCAATGTTGAATACTTGCCTTGTCCAATTCCATCTGTTTAGGGACATATTCTCTTATTAATTTGTTTGTATATTCATCCAACCCTCTTTCACAGGAAGAATATGGACAGCAAAGTAAGGGCATTAGACAATATTTACATTGAACGATTTTGGAGGGCGCTGAAATATGAACACATTTATTTAAACCCGGCGAATGGCGGAATTGAATTTTATGAAGGAGTATGAAAATACACTGAATTTTATAAAACAGAAAGAAGGCATACAAGTATAAAAAATAATACCTCTGAAAAATATTTTAATCCAAGTAATCTGATTATTAAAAATAAACTTAAATTTGAATTATCACTGTCCTAAATAATGAGGGAATTATAGTAAAAGCAAAAGTTAAAAATGAAAAAAAGAAACTATAAAACCTTACGAAATTACATTTTAGGATTGTTAATTATTCTGCCCTGCACTTTGTTTGCGCAAATTAATAAGATTGAAAAAATCATTGAAAAAATTCAGAAAAATGACTTTGAAAAAGCAATAGAATTAATAAATAAATTAAAAGATGAGACGCCAATTGTGCTCAACCACTTTGTGAATCATCTTATTTTCAATGATAATGATTTTGAAGGAAGAAATATTGATTCCGCATACTCTTACCTTCTTATTGTTTCAAATGACTTTAAGTTAATTGAAAAGCCATTTAAAATTGACTATTGTTCTCGGTTTAAATTATGCGAGGAGTATTTAATGGACGAAAGATTAAAATTGGAAAACGAAGCATTTATATTGTATTCCAAAGATTCCAACCTTGTATCTTTAAATTACTTTATTGACCATTTTGAAAATGAACTTTTAAAACAAAAATCATTGAAGCTTATCGAATGGATAGAGTATGATAATGCAAAAAAAACTAATACTTCGGAAGTCTTTAAAGAATACTTGCTGCGCTATCCAAACTCATCATATACAAGCGACGTGAAAAACAGATTGGAAGAATTGAACTTTGAAATGACTTTAAAAAAAAACACCCTGTATGATTTCCGGAATTTCTTAACTCAATACCCTAATTCAAAAAGATATGATAAGGAAATAAAGGGTCTAATTGAAATAACTTTATATGATAATTTAGTAAAATTATTTTCTATAGATGGATACCAATCTTTCATTGATGAATTCCCAAATTCTAATTACAAAGTTGAGCTAAGATCGAAATTTGCTAAAACAAAATACGATCAACTGATAAAAACTAATGACGTTTCTCAAAAATCTTCATTTATTATTGAATTTTCGGATTATCATGAGTTGAACATAGATTCTCTTTGGTTATCGTTTAAAAAAGATGTTGTTATTGTCGAACTGAATAATTTATTATCAAATCCAAAGACTGATTTAAGTTCTATTTTAAAATACACCTCCATTAATAAAACTTATATTAATTCTTCTTTGATAAACAATGCACAAAAAAAGGTTGATGAAATCGTTTTGAAAAATCTTAACGATTATTCAAATCTAAATACAATGGAGTTTTATTTAAAATCATTTGGAAAAACTAAAATTTTTCAAAAACTTGATAGTTCAAGAATAATAAAAGAATTATCTCAACTTAACAATGATAGTGAAATAAAGAAATATTTTAGTGAATACGAGAACCAAATTTTAATGTATGGAATTCAAAATGTTATAAAAATATTAGTTCCTTCAAAAATAGATTTTGATATCATTGATGCTTATGGGTATATTAATATCATAAATAATAACGTTGAGATTTACCCAATATTTCAGGAAGCAAGACCATTTATAAATGGATATGCTGCAGTTAAGTATAATGATAAATGGGGGTTTATTAATAAGTCTGGGCTTGTTATAATTGATCTGATTTATGATGAAGTAAAAGACTTTTATAAAAATGTATGTTGTGTTAAAAGAGATGGACTTTGGCAAATTTTAACTAATCAAAATGAACCAATATCAAATAATCATTATCAAGATTTAGGTGTTTTCAATTCTAAATATATAAATGTGATGTCTCTTACCTCTGGTTGGGGATTTATTGACACGGAAGGTAATGTTATTAAACCATTCGTGTATAGAAATGCTACCCCTTTCGTTGATGGATATTCGGTTGTAAGTGAAAAAGATGAGTATCAATTAATTGATAGTACATTTAAAACAATAGATATAGAAATTAGAGGTGGTAGTTTCTTTAAAGATTTAGAAGAAAATTGTTATCGACGATGGGAGTCGAATATGAGGAGATGGATATATTGTGAACCAAATGCAGGTGATGCGAATTGGACACCGAGTACGATATCAAAAAAGGATAATGATATCATCATTAATGGGATTTTCTCATTTAATCTTAATTCAAAAGGACTTTCACTTTTTCCATTTTCAATTAAAAATGAAAATGAAAACCAAAGTAAAAATAGAGTCATAAAACGATTTGATGTTATAACAACATATGAGGGATACGGTTATTATTTATCAAAAGATAATTATTTAAACAATAAATCTTCGTTTACAAGTGCAACCCCTTTTGTTGATAATCGAGCAATTGTTCAAGTATCTGGTAATTATCTCATGATTGATACAAACGGTAATCAAATTGGGGAAGTTTACAACAGAATAGATAGAGTCAATAAATCTTTATTTATCGTCAATGATGGTATGTCTGAGTTTTTAATTGACAAAAACGCAAATCCGCTTTCCTCTGATTATGACGAAATTGATAGACAAATGTTTTTTGGTACTTTTCGAGTGAAATCAAATGGAAAATATGGATTAATAGATGAAATGGGAAATGAACTATTTGAACCAAGTTTCAATTATTTCACTCCATTTAATGGTGAGATGTCAATTGCACGAATTAAAGAAGATTGTGGATATAGAAATTATAAATCTCTTTGTGACTTTTATGTGTTAATTGATTATAACGGTGTTTGGATATCAAAATCCACAAGCACAAGGTTAATTTTCACTCTAGACGGAGTTTCAAATTACTAGACTCTTTCAGAGAACACTCCTATTTTAAAAATAGTTGAACTTAATTAAGCCAAAACCTTATTTTTGGGATTTTTAATGACAGAATATACATAATAACACCCCAACATCAGACCAAAGTCATTGACTGAAAACAATTATTTAAATAATTCATCTAAAAACTTAAAAAGTAATCGCCCTTGTTCTTGGTATCCTTTCTTCAAGAAATGAATATGATCTTTATTTACTAGTCCTTTTGTTTCCCACAATAACATACAGCCTGTGCCTCCCATAGCTTTTTGTTGGTCGTATAATAAAATATTCCTGTTGTTCTCAAAAGAAGAAAGCGAAGTTCGTACATAATCAATACGGTCATTATATGTCCATTGATTATTTTTCAATTGGTAGTTTTCATTTGGTAAAACAATAATGATTTTTGAATTAGGTGCTTTGGACATTAACAAATTTAAAAATGCACTTACTTCGGATTCAAATTTGGCTTGATTCCATGTTTTCACACTTTCATTTGTTCCTAGAGAAATGATTATTAAATCGGGATTAAACAATCCTAGTTCTCTTTGAAATAGGGGGTTTTGAATATAAGTTTGAAAGGTTGCACCTGCAACACCTGTTGAATGATAAACGACTCCAGGAGATGAGTTCTTTTCGATTAAATCGAGCAACACGAATTTTCCGCCATAAAACTCAATCTTATTTGAATCTAGTCCCATTGGAAATTGAATGGTATCCATGATCGAAGGGTTTGTACCGTATATTTTTTTTCGTCCATTGACGATAACAGCACAATCTTTACAATCTTCAATTTCAAAACTAAGGAGACCTTCTGAGCAGGGGTAATGTAAACTATCAACTCCGCTCTTCCATTTGACATTCCCTTGTTCAGATTTGCTTCGAATGGAAATTCCTGTCAAGCCAATATTAAATTGGTGCGGTTTGGTAATCCAAGCGTTTTCCCATTCAACATTCGAACTAAATTTAACATCCTTCGGTCCATTTGTTTTTGCCAGCGTGTAAGGAAAAATTAATCCTCTTCCACTACTCCAGTATTTTTTCTGGATAGAAAATCGTACCACGCCACTTAGGTTATTTGGTTGAATATGTGAATCTCCAATGTGTAAAATGGTGAATTGTGATTTTACATCACGTGTTGAATCAATCCAATGTTTGAAATCTTTTAAAGAATCAGATTCATTTATGGATGATTGTGAAAACGATTTAAAACAAGAACTCAGAAATATAAGAATATATAGAAATCTCATTAAAATTGAAAATAAATAAACGGTTGAACACTTTCTGACTGAATCTGAAACATACATTGAATTACAACGATTAAAATAAGTGCTTTTATCAATAAGCTCTCCTTTGTGTACCATGTTTTCAATCGATTTTTCCATATTTGATATAATAGGGTAGAAGCGTACCCCAAAATAAGTAAAATTATCAATAATGAATTTTGAAGAAACATGTCACCTAAACCGTTAAAACTTAATTGCGTGAAAATATTTTTAAAAATAGTTATAGAATCGGATGTATTTGATGCTCTAAAAGGAATCCATAATAAAGCAACAGAGAAAAATGTAAGAATCCAACTAATTTTATGCCATACCTTTGAATCCGTGGTTGGAATGAATTTTGAAAAGAGTTTGTGAATTATCAAGATAATTCCATGACCAATTCCCCACCACATGAATTTCCAATCTGCACCGTGCCAAAATCCACCAATAGTCATTGTAATCATTAAAAACACTAATTGTAAGTACGGCCCCTTCTGATTTCCACCTAAAGGGATATAAATAAAATCCCTAAGCCAACTCGAAAGTGAAATGTGCCACCGTCTCCAGAATTCAGTAATTGAGGTGGATTTGTATGGAGAATCAAAATTAAGACATAGTTTATATCCCAAAATTAAGGCTATACCAATAGCCATATCTGTGTATCCAGAAAAATCGCAAAAAATTTGAAGTGTATAGCAAAGTGTTGCGACTAGTGATTCCAATCCATTCGCTCCACTAGGAGCCGAATAAATAATGTCTACATATTGGGCCATGTAATCAGCAATGATGGCTTTTTTAATCAAACCTTTGGTTATTAGATAAAGTCCTTCATTTACATTGGATTTTGATAATGACAACTTTTTATTCATTTGTGGCAGAAAGTCCTTAGCTCTTACTATTGGCCCAGCTACTAAATGTGGAAAAAAGGTCATGTATAATAAATAATGTTGGAATTTTGGAACTGATATTTTTTGACGGTAAACATCTACTAAATAACTGATTGATTGAAAAGTGTAAAACGAAATACCAATGGGTAAAAAGAGTTCATTGACATCAAGTTCTTTTGGGGAAAATCCAAATGATTCGACTATAAATCCTATGTATTTATAATAAATTAAAAAACTAAGACTAAAAAGAATTCCAAAGAAAGTTAATAAACGTTTATACTTCGTGGAGCGATTTATTAGAATAGAAAACAGATAATCTGAGGAAATGGTTGTTAATAGTAGAACAAAATAAAGTCCACTTGACTTGTAATAAAAATAAGCACTAAAAATAATAAGTAACCAGTTTTGCCCTTTTCTATGCTTAGTTAATAATCCATAAAACACTAACAGATTTGCAAAAAGAAAAAGAAAAATACCATGATGAAATAGCAAAGGTTGCTCATCATGATAACTAAATTGTTCCAATAGATAATCTAGATTCATTTGCTAGGGACTTTTAATAAGATGGTAGGTGATACGCCTTTGTACGTCGTATCTTTTATTTGACGCAAATCAAGTAATCCCATATCTGTTAATTTTTGTGCAACGGAATTAAACCAAATTTTCGCGCCTGATTTAGAGGGGTGTCTGCCATCAGCTGCACGATCTAATTTAAGTAAATGCGAGGGATAAAAAGATTCACCAAAAACACTTTGAATGACCTGTGTGATTCCTCTGTCCTTAACCCACGCAGCAGGACCAATAAAATAATAAGGTACATCCAGAAGTGATAATTTATATTTTAACCTTTTTGAATATAATTCTCTGTTAGTTAAATCATTAACAAAAAGTTCATTTAATCCAAGTGCAATTAAAACAAAATCTGGTTCGTATTGTTGAAAATAATATTCTAATGTATCCGTTAATGCCCATTGTTTAGTTGATGACCCATACCAAATGATAGAGGCTGATAATTCATAACCATTATCCAACAAAGATTTTCTGATCCAGAATCTCAAATTTTCTAATTGAGAATCTCCAATAAGTAAAATTCGCTTTAAAGAATCTTTTTTATTTCCTGGTTTTCGTAAAATATTGGATGACTTCTTCAACGTATCTAAATTATCAACTTGTTTAGTTCGGACTGATTTACCCTTGTTTTTTTGCTGAATAGCTTTTGGTTTTTTTTTGTTTGTCAACTTTTCCAATATAGAAGTTTCAATTAGAGGAGATTTAAAGTTGATAGTGTAATTGGGAAAGTATGAAGATTTTAAAAGGAAAACGGAAAAAATTACATAAAGTATGACTCCGATTTTTAAGAAAGGATTTTTTAAATTCATAGTTGACGCGTAAATCTTTTGCTCATGAAATGTTTAATCTATGAGATTATATGTTCGAAATTAATTTTTAATCAGTAATATATCCAATTTTCAAAATGTTTTCTACTATCTTATTATTTTTAGTTTTTCCATCTGCATCAGTTGTTTCTTCGATGAAATTCAATGAATCAAATTAGACAATTTAAGTGAATATAGTCATTTTACTCAATGTTCTTTACTAATGAACTGGTATCTTTTGGAATTAATATGATAGATGCCTGTTTCCCAAACATGACCTTGATTATCGTAGTAGTCTTTCTCAATATTTAGAGCCCCATTATTTTCAAAGTTAACCACGTACATTCCCTCTAAATAGGTTGAGTTCATTTGTTTCAAATCAATTAATATGGAATTTCCTTCATCTCCCATTGTTACATGGTAGCTAACAATTAAATAGTCAGAATTAATGATTACTTTTTTCGAGTAATCATCATCGGTTAAATATAATTCTATTCCATTTTTTGTTTCATTAACATTCTTAACAATTGCCCCCTTTAACCAATAATCAGTTTCTACTAATTCGGATTTTAAGTCATGGCTTAGGTCTTTGTTGATCGAGAAACTTGTGTTAATCTCAGGTGTTTGGAGATTTAAATTTTTCAATATCCAATAAGAAATGGTTTGTTTACTTTTAGTTATGGAATCTCTAATCGAATTAATTGATGAAATATAAAGTGATAGTTGAGTTGTATTTTTTATCGAGTCTGATTGTTTTTGAAGAAATAAGACTTCATATTTAGCATATAACTGCTTATTTACTTTAGTTGATTCTAATAGTTTTTTTTCAACATTATCAAGTTGGTTTTTGGTTTCAATGAGTTCTCTTTGGAGATTTTGAATTTGATTATTTACCATATCTTTCTCCATTTTATGGACAGTTTTTAAACTATCTATTCGTAGATTTAGAATCATTATTTCTTCTTTTTTTGTTTGACTAACAACAATAGTATTAAAACCAAACACGATGTTACAGAGTAAAAAAAATGCTTTCATGAATTATATGTAAATAATGTATAGATGTTAGGTGAATTTTATAAAAAGAAGATTGCAAATTTCATCTTAGATTTTATGAATGGCTAGTTTATTTAGCGAAGTAAGGTTCTAATTCAGAAATGGAAAACTCTAATGATAAACCTTCTTGAGACAAACATGCCATTGGTAATCCAAATGTTCTGTGAAAGCTAATTTGATTATTATTGAACGTGATATTTATTTCATTATACCGATAACCATATTTGTCAATTTGCCCGCCAAAGCTAACATTCTCATAAGTGACATCATCAAAACAACCTTCCGAATTAGGATTATTTGAGATTTTCAAAAATTCAGATTTAAATTTTTCATTCAAAATTCTTTCTAATTCTGTTTTTTTAGAATTAAAAAATTCAGAATTCTGTACTTCATTATTAAATTTTAAATATCTGTATGATTCGAAATACCTTCCTTTTTCATCCGCTGTTGACTCTATAACTATTGTCAAGTCTCTAAATGTACAAGTGTTAATTAATTTAGGACTTTCGATATCATCATCATTAGGTTCCTCTCGTTCTGCGCATTCAATTTTATTTTGCTTCTCCATTTCTAGTTGAGAAATCTTCAATTGAATCATTGCATTTGTTTCTTCAAGGCTTTTAATTTTCTTTTCATTAGCCTTATTTGATTCGTTTATACGATCAAGTTCAATTGATTTCAAATTTAATTGGTTATTCAAAGACCGATTTACCGAGTTTAAACTGTCTATTGATTTCCCTTGATTTAAAATTTTTGTTTCAGAGTTTACAATAGCTGAATTTAGTTCTTGTATTTTTTGTTTATTGGTATTTCTATCAAAGTCTATCACACGATTTAAGCTATCTGAAGTAAATTGAAGTTGTTTAATTTGGTCTTTTTTTGATTGTGCAAAGATCAAATAAACAGGAAAAAGAATTAGAATAACTAGTATTTTCTTCATTTTTGAAATTTATATTGTCATTAATTAAATATCTTACTGTTTGCAAAGGAAATTTACTTCTTTAAAAAGCGGTTCTTATATCTTCATAATTGTTTCAGATGGTTTTTATTCTGAATCTAATAACGATTAGAAAGTAATAAAATTAAAGCTAATACGGCAAATTTCCTAATATTAATTTGAAATATTCTTGATGTAACAAATTGACTGATTTAAGTTAAAATACCAGAAGTCATTTATTCCCCGTCCAAAGACTAGAATCATGAAAACAACATTGTTAAATGAAAAGAAACAGGTTCAACGAATCTTTTCCATTCAAAGTGGTTTGATTATATCCCTCCTTTTAATTGTTTCACCACTAATTACGATTTGTTACGAAATATTTAAATTAGATTCCAATATTCTGGAACCATCAATTTCATTTTTGGTGATTATGTTGATTCTATTCTATGTGAAAAAAGGCATGTTGATTCAGAAGAATTATGGAGAGTTTATTCCTAATATTCATAAGATTCTCCATATCCTTTCCGTTGGAACAATGTTGCTATTTTGTACCATTGATCTATTTGGGAGTGGTAGAATATTAATGAGTGAAATAACCATAGTTTTTATTATTTGTGTTCCAATCGAAATTTATATTATCGTATCAAATAGAAATAGGATAATGTCACATTTGAATCATCAGAACTATAAAAATATAAGCTTGTTTTTCGTGGCTACTATCCTCATTACTTGTATTACCACTATGGTTCTATTATTAGGAATCCATTCTCCAACCATTTTATTAATCTCATTAACTTTTTTCTTTACCACACCAATATTCTTTACCGTACTTCTTGGCAGGGAATTATTTATTTGACTATCATAAATAAAAGATGTTGAAGACGAAAAAGAGAACTTAAATAAGCCGTAGATAATATTTTATCAAATCTTAATCCCTTATAAAATCTGAACTTTATTCATTGGTAATTTGATTTTGTATGTTCCTTTTTCATTTGTAATCAAGTAAGGTTTTGCCAATGTTTCTCCAAGAAGACCCTTTAATTTTTTATTGATCTTGCTGACTTTTTGAGTAAAAAGAGATGTGTCCAATGGGTTAATCCATTCTCTAACTACATTAACTAATTCATTGTCAAATTGCGGTTCATCTTTTATAAGCAGATAATTATGTAGTATTTGATTTTCATAATCACTTAATCCCTTTGTTTTCATTCCCCTTGTTTCTATAATAGTTAAATAAATCGCCGTTTGACCATCATCAAAATCAAATTTGATATTATTCATTTCAGTTAGTACAAACTTTGGACTATTTTCTCCCAAGTTAATTCTAATAGGACTTACCATACCTAATAATTCATTTCGTTCACGATACATCAAACCTTTACGGATATTCTCCATCGTATTAAAGATGTTCCCAAGAAATCCAGGATTTACACCTCTATCATTAATTCTATTCAAACAAGAATTACAAACATCACCAGTTCTCATCTTAAGAATGATGTCTTCTTTCTCATCACAGAAGTCCATTACACATCCTCTTGCTCGTACGTGTGCGTTCTTTATTATTTCTTCCTGTGTGTCGTACATGAGGGATCTAAGAATCCATGCCACAACTTCATAAGAAATCGGAAAATGTTTATTGACCTCACTATCAAAATACTGATTCCAATCTGAGGTTTGGATAAAGTAGTTTCCAAGTGTTTCATCTGTCCAACCAAAATAATCTTCTTGATTTTGATACTCGGTCAAAAGAAAAACATAATCATTTTCGTTTACCTTCTTTGCCGATCTAAAATGATTACAAATCTTGAAAAACTCATCCCAATGTTTAATGTCAGAATCATTCTCATAATTAATCTTGACATTAGAATGACCTTTTATCTTGATTGAATTGGTATGTGTTTTTAAAAGGTTTACGACCTGATTGAAATCCTCAATTGGATATTCTGTTGATCTTAAGATGTGAACGTTCATGTATTTATTTTCGATAAAAATAGCAAACTTCAAAAACATCGACAAGGTTGTCAATCAGAAATATGTATAAAAAGAGTATCTATCTTTGTTGGGTAGTTCAACGGAACAATCAGAAAATTGAAATTAAGAAATGACAAGAAAACCGACAAGGTTGCCGAATCATCTAACATCGAAATAACTGATTTATCTTTGTAAAGTGAATCATCAGTATTCACATCTACATCTAAAAATGGAGATTTTCTCTCCCGGTGAGGACAACACCAAAATCCACCCAAGTGAGGTATCCACTTCAATAAAAACTTACGAGGAAACCGTTTCAACCCGTGCGATAACCACGAGACTTTATCAGATATCTGCAAGGTCTAAACTCGTCCTCCCCTGGCTCGTGAATAAGGGGTTTTGAAATTAACTTTTTAAAGCCTTTTAAAATGAAAACTGAAGTAAACAACCAAGTCGTAACGGTCAATACAAATGACCTTGTATTAAATCAAACTATCGTTGATCTTTATTCAACACCTGAGAACTTCGAGGATATGAAAGCGAACATCAAAGAGTTTGGCGTTATCCAACCTATCTTGGTGAATCGTTCAAATATGGTTGTGATTTCAGGGAACCTTCGACTTCAAATTGTCCGAGAATTAGGCTATGATGTAGTTCCTGTAATCTTCTGTGAATTAACTGTAGATGAATTGAACATCATTGCTTTGTCAACCAACAAACAACGCAAGAAGTCTAAATTGGACATCTTTAATGAGATGGAGTTTATTAAAAAATACTTCAACATAGGACAAGGTTCAAGAACAGACTTGAATCCACAACTCAAAGAAGAGTCTGATCGCAAGAAAAGCGCCATGTCTGGAATCACTAAGTATGAGCAAGACCAGATGAAAAAAGCCGAAAAACTCTCAACAGAACTTTTTGGTGACCTTGCAATCGATGTACTTAAGTCTGAAATCTCAAATTTAGACTCTGGTAAAGGTTCAATTAACTCACTTGTCAAAAGACTTGAAAAACAAGCAAATGATCAAGTAAATAGACAAGCAGTACCAGATTCATACGAGCTCAACTTGGGTGATGTAAAAGTCTTCAACCACTCTTGTGAGGACATGTTTGAACTAGCGGACAAATCAGTTACTTCAATCGTAACATCACCTCCGTACTTCGCAATGAGAGACTATGGAAATGGTGTATCAGAGTTGGGTCTTGAATCAAATCGAAATGAGTACCTCAAAAACCTCATCAATATCTTCAATGAGTGCAAACGTGTACTCAAAGATGATGGTTCTTTGATGGTCAACATCAACGAGAAAGTTGAAAATGGATCATACAGAGGTGTTGTTCATCAATTTGTTGGGGCAATGCTCAACAATGGATGGGATCTAAATGATGAAATCATCTGGTTGAAGAACAATCCTCAATACACTGAAGGAAATAGGTCTGTTCGTTCACACGAATACATCTTCCACTTCGTAAAAAAGGGTTGTAAAGACTTCTTCTACGATGGTGGGTTGGCTAAAAAAGTCTCTGATCCAAACGGTTTCTGTGTCTACGGTTCAGACAACAAGCCAAAGTTTTTCTCAGGAATGGATTTTCGAGGAAATGCATTAAGAACAAATGGATCAAATACATGTGAGTTGAGAAAACAATGCAAAGAGGAAGGTTTCCACCTTACCCACTCAGCGACATTCCCACTTGAGGTTCCAACGTTGTTGGTTCTCCTTACCTCTAAACCAGGTGACCTAGTGGTTGATCCATTCAACGGTACGGGATCCGTTGGTGAGGTTTGTCGATACTCTGGACGTAACTATGTCGGGTACGATCTCAACCCTCAGTTTATAATGGCGACTGAGGTTCGAATGAAGAACATGAAATTGTTTGATTTTCCTCAAACAGATTCTGAAATTAGGTTGGCATCCTAATCATTGACAAGGTTGCCAAACCAATTAAATACAAGGGTTTTACCGTAATTTTAAATTAAGAAAAAACAAATATTAATCTATAAATAACAGAACTATGAACTACACATTAAATGGAGAAATTGACCAAGTTTTGAGCCAATTCTCTCAAGATGAAAGAGACGAATTATTCTTTGCCTTGTCTCTTTCTCAAGAACTCTTGGATGAGATTCAAAATGACCTTGAAATAGAATGTGCCGAAGAGTGCCTTGGATCATTTGATTTCCAGTTTTAAATTGATTTAATGGATAATTCTCCAGTCCATGAAGTTGGAGGAATACTAATACAAAATACCTGTTGTGATGAAAATAATGAAAGTATCCAATATTGAATTTGTTAAGGTCTCAGACCTCAGATTCAATCCTAAGGCGAAGATTGAACAAGATTTTCAATCTACCCTTGAAAGAGTGAGAGAGACAGGTATGTCTAAACCACTAATGGTTGAAAGAATTACCAACAAAGTCTTGAGTGGTAATCTTCTCCTCCTAATCGCTTTGGAACTGGGGATAACACATGTTCCTGTGATCTATACTGATCTTAAATCCAAAGAGAATCAGGTTCTACTTTCTGTAGCCTAACGATTCTCTTGGTCTTTAAAGATCCAAAGGATGTCAGTACTCCTAATTCACAATCTGACCGCCAAGAATCAGGTGTGTTGATTCGGGTTGATTACCCCAATTCACGGAATGAAATAATCACAACAAAATGGATGACTTGGAACACCATTTAAAAAACGCAAGTCGTGACGTCATCTTACGGTTATTAGAGACAGGTAAAAATACCTTCCTAACAGGAAAAATATAACCTTTAATCAGAAGGTATCTGATTCGTAAATCCAAACAGGTCTCCCACTTGACCTGGAGTAGATTTTCGTGAATGAAAATTATTAGAAAAGTGGTTTAAAACAAATCAAAATGAAAAATAAAGATTTAAAATATTTAGAAACTGCAACAATTGATGAATTAAAATCTATTCTTAATTCGATCAGTAAAAATATAAATGTCCTTTCGTTAGACTTTAGTTTAACTGATGATTTAATGGAAGGATTGATGGAATTATTAGGTGAAGAACATCTTGAATACTTGTATGAGAATTATGAAGACGATATTGATGAAGATGAAATGGACTCTATTACGGAATCTTTTATCAAAAGCATCAATAACAAAGATTTAAAGTTTTTTGAACCATATTTTGAAAATGTTTCCAACTTTAAGAATTACAATCGTTGGTTATTTTCTTTTTCTTCAGAAATTGAATTTCCTTATTGGGCAGAATTTAACTTCATTGAATTCTTTGAAAATAATTTCAAGCTATCTAGCTTTAAAAAATAACTAACAATTATTCTCTGTTGATGAGTTGGTTGCGTGAGTACGCCCTACCCAAATCAATTGATTCAGGTGGACACTCACGCTCCAATCTTGTTAGATTGAGAGGTTAATTGGCTTCAGTGAAATCCAATTTATGTCGACAACTTTGGAGTGTACACTCACCCCCAAACCACATCTTCCGACTTTGTGCTGATGTTGAACTTTGGTTTGATCCCAGAGTAGTTCATTTATTTTAGAATCCCGCTCCCGTCTTAATTCTACCGATCAGGATTCTGAATAATAAATAGATGAAAAGTCTCTAATGTAAATAACAAAAGAGAATTATCTTAGTGAAAATTAACGGATGTCAGCACCCCTAACTAATAATTTGACCGCCAAGAATCAGGTGAGTTGATTCGGGTTGATTACCTCAATTAAATAAATGAAATATTCAGAAGATAAATGGCAGATCTTCATCTGCCATTTATTGTATTTAATAATAATTTTTAATAAAACTTACTATTATCCAATTGACTAATCAAAATGATAAGTCTATGTTTTCAAAAAAGTTATAATAAAATTAAATAATGGACAAATCCCAGTCCTTGAATTTGGGAGAAAATTATAAATGTTAATGTCAAAATGAAAAAGAAAAATCAATCCAAATTTTTTAAAAATCTTGAAATTCAATTAGAGTCATTTCCTTATGGATTTTTAGTGTATCATCCTTCAGGAACAAAAAAACATATTCAAATTTTTAATGTAAAATCAGACGATTTGCTTTATGAAGAAATAGTGAATTCAGATAGTGATGTTATAAGATTGCTTAACTTTCTTCAATTCTTGAATCAGCAAAGTAAAAACGGTTTCACATTTAATGATTATGTTGAATTGATTGATCACAATGAAAAACTTGATTTCGCTTCAAAATTCAAACTTATCCTCTGAATTAATTCTACCACACGATTGTAGTAAAATAAATCAAGAATAAATTTGATACACTTTTGGACTATTACCTATTTTTATCCATCTCAGAAATTTCGAAATTTAACACAATAACTCGCCAGTTGTTGATTAGATGTAAAAAATTGGGGGCTTTCAATGTTAAAATTGATGACCTTAATTCCATCAATTACGCTGACACAAAATTATTGTCTTCAAAAAATGGTATGTCAGCTTATCAAAAAGTTCTAAAAACATACAACAGTCAAAAAAAAAGATTACAGAGCAAAACAGAACAAATTATATTAAATTAGAGGTTAATTAGTTTTAAAATACTGGAACACCCCGAACCCATCTTCCTTTGACTTGTAGCAATGTATCAGGATTTTCTCCATTTGGTAAATAGAACAAAACTCCTTGTCCGTGCCATTCACCATCCTTAAATCCTCCCTTGTAAAGTCTCGATTTCCACTCAAAAATTTGGGTTCCTTGTCCATCAGAAAGACCATTCTTAAATTCACCAACATATGAACCATAATCTTCTTTATTAGTCAATGTCCCGTGCCCGTGAAACTTTCCATTTTTCCATTCTCCAACATACCCTCCATCAGGTGAACCCTTACTATCTTTATAAGTCAATGTCCCGTACCCGTGCTGCTTTCCTTTTTTCCATTCTCCTACATATTTATTTCCATTATCAGAAATATATGTTCCAAGTCCATTATATCCATATTCTTGCATTACAAGAGTCACCTCAGTCTCAATAGTATTTTCTGCCTTTTTCTCAACTTCTAATCCTTTTTTAGCAGTTACATTTTTATTTGATTTATCTAAATTACTTTCACAAGAAAAAAGCAATGGAAGAGTAAATAGGATTAATAGATTTTTCATAGTATGTTTTAGATTTACAAAAATACGAATTATTTATATTGGTTTGATAATCTGATAAATAATCAAGTCTTAAGAGATTACTTTTTTATACCTTTACTACTTAACTTAAAGCTTTAATTATGAAATCATTATTATTTATACCATTCTTATTTATGTGTAGTATGGTAATTGGACAATCTTCTAAAATTATAGGCACCCCTATTAAAATAGGTAAACTTGAAGTTGCACAGAATGATTTTCCAAAAGATATGAATTGGAATGATGCAGTAAAGGCTTGTGCTGATTTAGGAAGTGGTTGGAGGCTACCAACTAAAGATGAACTTAAACTTATGTATTACAACAGGGATGAAATTGGCGGTTTTGCTCGTTGGTTTTATTGGAGTAGTACTGAGTCCCCCATCTTCGGCCGCGCGTGGCTCTTCCACCTCAGCGGTGGGTATGACGCCGACGACGCTAAGAGCGCCACCTGCTATGTGCGTGCTGTATCGTCATTAATTTCTTCAGAAAAACCTAAAAAAGAAGCTTCAAATTCATATTCTTATATAATAGGAAAGCCTTTTAGAATAGGAAAACTTGATGTTGCACAAAATGATTTTCCAAAAACAATGAATTGTGATGAGGCAGTATGGGCTTGTGCTGGTTTAGGAAGTGGTTGGAGGCTACCAACTAAAGATGAACTTAATCTTATGTATCTCAACAAGGATAAAATTGGTGTTTTTGATATTAACGCCTATTGGAGTTCTACGGAGGGCAATAAGAGCATTGAAATGTGGGAACAGTATTTCAGCGATGGTGAACAGAGGAGCGCGAGCACTTTTTGGAAAAACCATGTTCGTGGAGTCCGGTCTTTTTAACTATTTAACTATTTATCCATTTAAAATTCTCCGATCAGCTGAAAATTTCTAAAGACATTAAAATTCTCTATTTTTAGACTATACCTCAAAATGTGATTTTTATTTTGGTCTAAAACAGCATAAAGCGTAGCCTTTTGACGTTAATGAGTTATAGATTTAGGGTGAACGACCACCCAACTCAAAAATGTGATTTATGAAGGTGTTATATGTGAGGGTTTCAACCTTAGATCAGAATACAGATCGTCAAAAAAATGATTCCAAAGAATTTGAATTGGTTATTGAAGATAAGTGTTCTGGAGCGATTCCATTCTTCCAACGTGAAGGAGGTAAGAAAATCCTATCGTTGATTGAAAAAAGAATTATCACTTCAATCTCCGTTCACTCCATTGATAGATGTGGTCGTGATTTATTAGACATTCTCTCTGTTATAAAGTTTATGAATGAACGTGATATCCCAATGTTCTTTATTCAACAAGGTCTAAGAACTATTGATGATAAAGGAAAGGAAAATGCAATTGCAAAAATGATGATTTCTATCCTTGGCACAATCGCCGAGTTAACACGTAATCAAATAAAAGAAGCTCAAAGAGAAGGGATAGAGTTAGCCAAAATACGAAATGTGTACACTGGGAGAAAGAAAGGTGCCAAAGCGGATATTCAAAAATGGATACAAAAGCCAAAGATTGCCAAAACGATTGAATATCTAAAGAAAGGATACAAAGCCAATGAAATCTCAAAAATTGTTGGAGTTCATGTGAATACGATTACGAAGGTTAAAAGAGTTATAGAATAATAATTTCATTTGAGATGGAATTTAATTTGAAAGAATATGATCAGGATTGCCATATTGAGATTCACGAAAACAATAAAGAACTTTCAAAATTTCCTACAAGATAAATAGTCAAATTTTTATTTGAAACACACTTGACAATTTCGTCTTATTCACCTATTTATTAGTATGGGTGAGATCAAAGACCGAAATTTAATTTACCAATACGTATTTCATAACTACGACAACGAGTTCCATCTCTTATCAGAACTAAAAAGAATGATGAAGGATTACTATTCTGAGATATTATCGGGAGAGTACTTTTTTAACTTTGATAAATTTGATTCATTTTCTGATGGAGATCTAATACTAAAAGACATTATTCCACCTATTATTAAATCTGAAATAGTTGATATCAAATTGAGTGATTTCAAAGATGAAAATGATCTATGTAGTCATGCTCACGATATTTTAACTCAACATATAGATAAAGTAAAAAACGAAATCGTTGTTCACACAATTGTCCTCAGGTTTATCCATACACTCGTAAACGATTAAAAAATGAAAGAACAAACTGAGGAACTAAAATTAATTTATCAAATTAACCATTCCTATTATCCCAATATTGATTCATTTATTTCTAAGGTAATAGATTTTGTTGAGGTCTATTACCGCACAAAAGAAAATACAATAATTTCGGATTTTTTATTCAACCAGTTTGAAATGAATGAAATCATAATTGGGGATATTGTTAACAAATTTGAAATGAAAGAAGTTTTAATTTTTGATTTCCAAGATTTTCCTTTAAAAAGTGATTTAATTGAATCTGTCAAGAACACCTGTACTATTTTTTATAACAAATTGGAGAGACCAAAGTCCCTGATTGTTCACCTGGTTAATTATGTTAATGATTAACTATTGTAAGTGCCTAATATCTTTTGGTAGAAATTAATTCCGTTGGCAGAGTTAAGTAAAATTCTATCTACCTCATCCATTCCGCTCAAATCATCCACATTCACATCACAATACATAAGTTTTTTTATTCTAACCTTTAGTTCTAAAATCAACCGTTCGTTAATACGATTTTCTTGAGATTTTAGTAGGAATACCATTTTGATTCTATCCCCGACAATTGAAAATCGATAAAAACCCTTATTAAAATTTGTTTTAAAAAAGACCCTATTGGGTTTCCCGTTAAATAGGTAATTCCCGTTGGAAAGTAATCTATAAAAACTACTGACACTTTTGAATTTTATTAAAAATTGGGTCAGATTAATCTTGACCTCAAGAAAAATCCAATCTTGTTGGTTTTCATTTATCATATTGGGGGTATATCTTTTCTCCAGCTAAAAGTTGTTTGATTAGTACAGTAAAAAATTGAAATTTAAGTCCAAAAGCTCCTTGTTTGTCGTTATTTGAAGGGGGTTGGTGAATTGCTGATACCATTCTTTTGGGTACTTTATCAAGTTGTATTCATCTTCAAGTTGAATTGGAATTAACTCAACCACCAAATCTGTATCGGTCAAAACTTTGTAATTAAATTTCATTTCTAAAATCTGATTTTTTGGGATGGTTTTCAGTTTTAACCTTAACCTCTCAGATTCATATTTTATTTGTTTACCGATAATATTGATCCTTATCTCCACTAAAAAATTTGAAAACTCCTTTGTGATAGCCACAAAATGGATTTTCCCCGTTTTTCCGCTAAAATTTTTTTTAACCATTTCGGATATGTGTTCTAACATTGGTTGAATGTCAGAAACAAAAGTTTTTTTGATTTGGTAATTCAAACTAATCTGAATTAACTCCAACGGGAATTGAATTTTATCAATCCCTATCATAACATTAGACAATCGTTTAATTTGTTTTTTTAATAATAGGCGGGTATTTGTCATATAAGATAAATACCAACAGAATTGATTTAGTCAGTATCTGTGTAAACAATTCTTCATTTATGTTGAAGGTGATGAATAAGGGATTGAATTTTCTCTATTTTTCTCAGAAATTTTTTTTCAAGAAACTTTATAAACGCCATTGAACACTACTTTTTGAAGGTAAATGGTTCTTTTGAGTCGGATACGGGGGGCGGAGGGGCTAAAATTAGATATAGGGGGGAGAGGGGATCCTAACGGGGGTAGTAAGCAAAAACCCCAAGACATTTGATACATCTTGGGGTTTTCTGTTCCTACAGCCATATAGGAAGTTTCAATATTTTATCTAAAAAAAGAGAATAAAAAAGTACTAAATGTTTCCCCTTTTGTTTCCCCCATTACATATTCGTTAATAAAAAACCCTTGTAAAGTATTAATTTACAAGGGTTTACACTTTTGACAGTGCGGTCTGGACGGGACTCGAACCCGCGACCCCATGCGTGACAGGCATGTATTCTAACCAACTGAACTACCAAACCAATTTTTTAACTTTTTTTCAAAAATCTCCAGAAACATCTGGATTCAAAATC
>Ga0214919_10002075_pt1 | contig 31961 bp, 22 predicted proteins | sample LL1503_MetaG_FD_177994 | JGI IMG/M metagenome (GOLD analysis project Ga0214919, IMG submission 177994) | Freshwater microbial communities from Lake Lanier, Atlanta, Georgia, United States - LL-1503 | ecosystem: Environmental > Aquatic > Freshwater > Lake | place: USA: Georgia | collected... | reverse complement strand
CATGGGGTGACCGACCACCAAAAACGAAAGAACTGCGTGGCTTTCAAATAGGAGAAATAAATAATAAAGAATTCAGGTATTTTTCAATCGTAACTATTCACGACGATAGAATATCGAACAAATCTAAAATGAGATTATTAAGTAATTATTGTCCTTCTAACCTACAAGAATATCTTTCCAATGAATTTAAAGTTCCCTTTCTGATTAAAAATCCTCACTTTGCTGTAATGCACGAGCTTTTTATTTCGCATTTTCCGAAAGCAGAATTCCTTGTCGTGTTTAGGAACCCAGAAACTGCTGTTGAATCGGCAAAGAAAGTGACTCCCAATGCTACCTATGAGTTGTACATTAAATACTATGAAAATCTTATCGCTGATTCAAATTCGAACATCAGTTATTTTTGTTACGAAAATCTTGTGCTAAACCCAGAAAAAAGCATAACAGCAATCATTCAGAAATATAATTTAACAAATGACAACAAAGAAGAATCCAAGAAAATTATAGACAAAAGCAAGACAAAAGGATTGAATATAGCTATCAATCCAAATTGGCCCGAAGAATTAAAAAAGATCTATTCCGTTTTATTAAAACGTGCAATCAATTCATGAAAATTGTACACATCAATACATACAACACGGGGGGAGCAGCCAAAGCTTGCCTACGTCTGCACGCTGCTTTATTAAATAAAAATATAAACTCTAAAGTTGTGCTGCTCTATAAAACAGATGACAGTATTCCAGAAGTGTACGATTTTCGCGATTACAACAGAGGCCGTTTACAATTTTGGATTGATAAATTTCGAAACCGCATACGAAACGATTACGATCGAATACGATTAGCATTCAAAAGTCCTTCTGCAAAACCATTTTCATTTCCTAATACAACATGGGATATTATGAAACATCCTATTGTAAAAGAGGCCGATATCATCCATTTACATTGGGTAGCAGGATTTCTGGATTACGATTCCTTCTTTAAGCAATGTCACCAAAAAATTATATGGACACTACACGATGAACTGCCATTTTCAGGTGGATATCACTATGAAAACGATTGGACCGAATCTATAAACAGTGCTTTATTAGATAAAAATATTGAAATAAAATTAGCTGCACTAGCAAAAACAAACATCGATATTATTTGTCTTTCCAACTACATTCATGCCAAATCAATTAAAAGCAAAATTTTTCAATCGTACCAACATCATCAAATTAAAAATGGGGTAGCAGCAGGTAGCTTTAGTTTTAAAAACAAAAATGAAATAAAAACGAAACTAAACCTGCCATTAAATAAAAAAATGATTTTATACATCGCCGACAATATCAACTATAAAAGAAAGGGGTTTTCTTACTTTTATGAAGCAATCAATAAAATTGACCTCCGCACAAACATCGCTGTAATAGTTGGAACGAAACGTCCGGTTGAACTTCCAGAAAACAAATCCATTCGTTTTTATGAAAAAATCAATGAGGAATTGATGATGAGTAATTTTTATAGTGCTGCCGACGTACTCGTAATCCCTTCTTTAGAAGATAATCAACCCAACGTTATAACTGAGGCGCTTTGTTGCGGACTTCCAATAGTTGCATTTAAGAATACGGGCATAATTGAAATGATCAATGAACAAAATGGTATTTTCACACAACATCAAAACGCGGATTCACTAGCCAGTGCAATAGAAGAAGCGCTAGTATCAACTACGTTCAATGCCGAAGCTATTGCTACTGCAGCAAAAGAAATATATTGCGATACAATCATGGCTGAAAAACACATTGAACTCTACAATAAAAGAATTCATACTCCAACAAATTTTTAGTTTATACTTTTAGCAAGAAATTGGTATTGAATTGCAATAATGGAACAACTAATAAACCCCAAATCATTAACGAAAAGTAGGACAAAAGAGCTGTTTGGTCTCGCACTCCTACTTATTCTGACTGCAAGTGTAATTCAGCTTTTTCACATAGAGTACCTTTCTGGATTTGATCAATTTTTCCCCTTTATTGCAGCTGCTATTTTTTTACATAATATCCTACCCTACCCGCTTAGAAAATATTTTTTTTCGATATGGTCATTGCTGCTACTTTTTATAAGCACAGGTTTTATAACAACAGCAATTGTCTTTGTGATTATTTGTCTTGCAACATCCATAACTTTTATTCCACAAAAAAAATACAGAAATCTTACAGCACTTTTACTTTTTGTGGCACTCATTACCATTCGATTCTTCATAATTACAAAATATGATTTTTCAACCGCAATTAGCATTGCAGGGATTTTCATCATGCTTCGTTTCATTTTCCTTTTATATGAAATTTCATTTATTAAAACCAAACCTTCTTTTTTAATTCGGTTGAACTACCTTTTCATGTTACCCAATATCTTCTTCCCACTTTTCCCAGTTATTGATCCGCTTCAATTTTTCAAACACAAACAAGAAGATATTCCAGAGGCGCATAAACTAGGAAAAACATGGCTAAGCAGAGGAATCATACAACTTCTGGCCTATCGATTTATTTATTTATACATAACGCCTTCCATTTACGAATTGCACAATTGGCAAGACTTATTTTCTTTTATATGCACAGGATACGCGCTAATTCTACGTCTTTCTGGGATTTTTTACATTAGCGTTGGAATTCTTGCGCTTATGGGTTACCAACTTCCAGCCGTTTTTCAAAACTACTTTCTTGCAAAAAATTTCAGTGACTTATGGACAAGAATAAACTTGTATTGGAGGCATTTTATGTTACGTGTATTTTATTATCCGATGTTACTACAATTAAAAAAATGGCGTCCAAAACGAGCTATTTTATTACTGATGCTAACAATGTTTGCAATCACATGGCTACTGCACAGTTGGCAATGGTATTGGATAAAAGGTTCGTTCCCAATTTTACCAAATGACATTTTATATTGGTCAATTTTTGGAACAATAATAGCAGTCGTTTCAGTAAATAAGTTTTCGAAAAATAAAAAAACATCCCACGACAATCATTTTAAAATTGGAATGGGAGTAGTTGCTATGTTTTTTGCCATGAGCATACTTTGGTCGCTATGGACGGCAACTTCCTTAACCGAATGGTTGTATATTTTTTCCAAGTTTTCAAAGCTAGAAACACAAGAACTAATCTATTTTGCAGCTACAGTTATAAGCCTTTTTATAATAGGTGGAGTAATTTCTAAAATTCACTCCAGAACAACAATTTTCAATTGGATATTAAAAACGCCAAAGGAGAATCTTAAATTTATTTTACTGTCCATTTTAGTTACCGCAGGACTACTTTTAACACTCGGGTATGACCTTCCCAGCTATTCATTAGTAAAAATGACCAGGCCTCAGCTCAATGGCTTTGACAGAATGCTTGTTGAACGTGGCTATTACGAGCAACTACTAACGACACAAAATATTTCAAAAGAAACTAATTCTATTTTTAAAAAAACAGAACAAAAGGATTTTCAAAATCCGGCATACCAAAAAATAAATGGCTTACTTGACAAAAAACTTAAACCTTCATTTGAAACAGTTTTTAAGGAAAAATTATTCAGTACAAATAATTTTGGAATGCGTGATAAAGAATACGCGCTTCAACCACAACCTAACATTTATAGAATATGTTTATTAGGTGCTTCCTACGAAATGGGTTCGGGCGTTGGTAATGGAGAACCTTTTGAACAATTAATAGAAGATTCATTAAATCACTCAAAGCTAAATACTGAAATACTAAATATGGGTGTGGGTGGCTATAGCATTTTGCAACTTGTAAAAATGGTAGACTCGAATTGCCTAACCTACAATCCAAATGCAATTGCCATTGTATGCCATTCCTCCGAAAAACAAAGAATGTTAGAACAACTTTTAAATTTGATAACAAAAAACAAAGACTTAGAGTACACATACATCACAAACATAATTCAACAATCAGGAATTAATGCGACAAAGATGTGTCGAGCACAAATGTATGACCTGTTACTTCCACACGCCGATTCATTGCTAAGCTGGGCGTATTCACACATAGAAACTTTTTGCTCCAAAAATCAAATTATACCAATTTGGATTTATTTACCTTCGCTTGGCGATCTCCGCACAGACACCGATTTAAATTCATCTCTACGTTTTCTTAAAACAAGTAAATTTCAAATTATTAATTTGAATGGACTATTTGATGGCCATGACCTAAGCGAAATAACTGTTTCAAGTGAGGATACACACCCCAACGCAAATGGACATCAAATTATAGCAAAAAAATTATACCTTCCACTTAGGAATACAATACTTTCAACAAACAATAAATTAAAATAGTATTAAAATATAAAGAAAATGACAAAAGAAGCAATTCAAGAAAAAGTCAGATTATTTTTAATTGAAAATATATTTAATTCAAAAGATGCTGGCGACTTGAAAGATGAAACGGCACTTATATCGAGTAGACTTATGGATTCAATAGTTGCATTAAAATTAGTGAGCTTTATTGAAGAAAATTTTGCTATTGAAATCGAAGCAAACGAAATAGACCAAGATCACCTCGACACGCTAACCAAAATTGTGAACTTCATAATTGAAAAGCAAAAACAGTGAAATCGTTTTTACAAGAAATATTTTTTTCTTCCGCTGAACTTTTTGGAACCCGAATTGCGCTTGAGGAGTCCTCTGGCAAATGCATCTCGTACCAAGATCTGAAAAACCTAATTCACACTAAGGTTGCTCAACTAGCATCCAACAAAATCGAAAAAGGGAACCGTGTTGCAATCATGGCGCCAAAATCGATTGAAACAATTGCAACAATGCTTGCCATTTTAGATTGTGGAGCAACGTATGTACCTATCGACATTGAAACACCTCTTCCCCGACTTCAGCAAATTCTGAATAATTTAAATCCACACGCATTCATTGCTGAAGAAAGTTTGTTTCCAAAAACATTAATTAATCCAAAAAAGCTCGCAACAACTAAAGGGCATACATTATCCATCGCTTTATTAAACTCAATTAAAAAATCCGATTTCACAGACCTTGCTTTTATCCTGTATACTTCCGGTTCAACAGGTATTCCGAAAGGAGTTTGCATAAGTCATGAAAACGCAATAGCATTTATAAACTGGAGCTCGGAAACTTTTTCGTTAAGTGAAAACGATCGCTTCAGTTCAATTGCTCCATTACATTTTGACCTCTCTGTCTTTGACATATACACAGCATTTGCCTGCGGTGGAACAATTGTATTAATAGATGAAGCCACAACCAAAAACCCGAGACTTTTAGGAGAAATTTTAATTGAGAAAAACATAACTGTTACATATGCCACACCGAGTCTGTTGAGCCTACTTATCAATTTTGGAAAAATTGAGACTTTGAATTTTTCAAAGTTACGACTTGCACTATTTGCTGGAGAAATTTTTCCAATTCAGCACTTGCATCGACTAATGAAAGTATGGGCTAACACACAATTTTTCAACTTATATGGACCAACCGAAACAAATGTCTGTTCTTGGTTTGAAATACCAAGACCAATTGATGAAAAAAGAATGCAGCCCTATCCTATTGGCCAAATATGTTCACAGCTAGAAAGTCAAATAAGTATAGAAGGCGAATTGTTAATCTCTGGAGCAAATGTCACAGCGGGTTATTGGAAACGAGAAGATCTTAACTCAACTATTTTTGAAGTATTGAATGGTAAAGTATATTACAAAACTGGCGACCGAGTTGAGTTAGACACAAATGGTGATTTGGTTTATTTAGGCCGTTTTGATAGAATGATTAAAAAGAGAGGTTATCGCATTGAATCGGAGGAAGTAGAGCAAGCGCTTATGAATAACAAAAATATAATTGAAGCTGCAATTATTGAAAGTAAAGATTCCGATGGTTACTCTTTTATTAAAGCATTTATTGTAACTCGTCCAAACACAGCTGTAACAGTATTAGAAATAAAGGAGCATTGCCAAAAACTACTACCACCCTATATGATTCCCGAGCAAGTCATTTTTACTAATGCATTGCCCAAAACTTCAAGTGGAAAAGTAGACTTTAAAAAATTAGCAGCTGAAGGTTAAATCAAACACTTTAAAATTAAAATAGGATAGTACTTTTAGTGTATCTTTAAAATCGAAAAACAATTTATACCTACACTTAAAAATGGATTTCAATTTAAGTGCAAAAGAACACGACTTACGTACAGTAGCATTTGATGCCGCAATTTTTTCCAACAACCAATCTTTTGAAGAACGTTGGAAAATGCTTTCATCAAAAGGGATTACTGCATTAACTATTCCTTCAGCATATGGTGGACCGGGGCTAAATGCAATAGAAACTGCTATTTCATTAGAAGGGTTTTCTGCCGCATGCACTGACGGAGGATTCACATTTTCAATGGCAGCACATTTATTAGCTGGTATCATTCCAATTGTAAAAAATGGTTCAACGGAATTAAGAAATAGAATTCTTACAAAAGTTGTCAGTGGGGAATTTATACTTGCCAATGCAATGACAGAAGCAAGGGCTGGAAGTGACGCGTTCGGATTAACTACAACTGCCATTGCTTCTGGTAATAATTACATTATAAACGGCTCAAAAATATTTTGCACAAATGCCACAATTGCTCAAGGAATTGTAGTGTATGCTTTAACAGATTCTGAAAAAGGTTTTTTTGGTGGCATCACCAGCTTTCTATTAGAAAAAGAAAAACATAATTATAAGTGTGGTAAAGAAATTAAAAAATCGGGACTGCACTCATCACCAATGGCAGAAATTTTTTTTGAGGATGTTGTGGTGTCGAAAGAAAATATAATTGGTAAAATTGGTGCGGGTGCAATGATATTTATTGAAAGTATGAACTGGGAGCGTACGTGTATGGCAGCTATGCACACCGGAACAATGGCGCGGCTCTGCAACATGTCACGCGAATATGTAAAAACAAGAATCAAAGGGAATGAAACGCTCGACAAACACCAGGCAGTTCAATTTCGCATCGCCGAAATGTTTTTGCAAATGGAAATTGCCAGTCTACTTGCATTAAAAGCCGCAAAAATGATAGACGATAGATTAGATGTCACTGCAATTTCAGCGCAAGCGAAAATATGCGCAAGCGAAGCCCTTAACAATATTGCCCGAGAAACTTTAATCTTACACGGCGGGAACGGATATACAGAGGAATATGGAATAGGAGAAATTATTGCTGATGCGCAAGCAGCTTTAATTTATTCTGGACCAAACGATGTCCTAAAAAATATTATTGCGGCATCACTCTAATCAAATACATTAAAATATTAGTGTCAACTAAATTTATTTTTAGTATTATTGTACAACTAAAAACAAGAAAAATGAAAAAAATATACATTGCAATTAGCTTAGTTATGATTTCTACTGGAATACTAACGGCTCAACAACCAACACCAACGAGTGCCTCTGAGCTTGCTCCTGGTATTAACGTAACACCACAAAATCCAACACCACAAACGCCATGGCAAATGCTATTCAACTATGACATTACTGCTGCTGGTGCGGGAATAGGAAATGCAGGAGTTGTAGTTTGGGGAAACGAAATTTGGGTTTCTCGCTGGGGAAGCGACACCATCTCTAACTTTACACTTGCAGGAACATTAATTTCTCAATTTACAGTGGGCATTACAGGCATACGCTCCATGACAACCGACGGTATAGCTATTTATGCAGGAAATAACACTTCCGATATTTATAAAATAGATCCTATAAACAGAATTGTCATAGGAACTATCACTACAACAGGAGTTCCAAATGTTCGTTATTGTACTTACGATGCTACGCTACCTGGTTTTTGGGTTGGAACATGGACAACTGAATTTACATTAGTTGACATGGCTGGATTACCAATAAATACTGTTGCAGCATCAAGCCATCTTCTAACTGCAACCTACGGTTTGGCTATTGACAATGTTACTTTTGGTGGACCTTACCTATGGGCTTTTCATCAATCTGGACAAACAAATGCAGCAGACCTTATACAAGTTAATATTGCTACTGGAATGCAAACAACAATTATGCATGATGTAACTGGCGACATAGGTACACCTGGCGACTTAGCTGGTGGAATACATATCGTCCCTAATCCATTGTCCTTAGTTGGAGTGCTACAAGGAACATCAAACCTAGTTTTTTCCTACGATCTTGTTGGAGTAAATAGCGTAATCGAACCAAATGTAGCAATCAACTTTATCGCTGCTTATCCAAATCCAGCTAACGACCGTGTGAACATCAAAGTCAATCGTACAACTACCGATGTAATGCTGATGCAAATTATTGATGTAACAGGAAGAGTTGTATTTGAGAGCAACACCGTTGGAATAAACAACCTGATTAACATTGCTGCTTACGAAGCAGGTGTATATGTAGTTAAAGTAACAAGCAATGAACAAGTTTACACTACACAATTGGTGAAAAACTAATTTATATTTTCATTTCAAAATAGGCTGTCCTCGAAAGCGTGGCAGCCTATTTTTTTTATAAAAAATCAATTCAATATCCCAGAATCAAAAAACAAATAAATTGGGTTTGATAAGGAGCAGAAACTCATCCTCTTTTACACTATTGTTACCCGCTATTCGCTGCATTCCACCTCCACCAAATTCCATTGGTTTCGTGTGGGATTTCCGCTACTATCGGGGCTAATAACACCAGCCTCATAGTATAGAAAAAAATCCAACTTAAATGACGGTATAAAAAAAAACAGAAAATTATTAAAATTGTTATTAAACTTCCGCCAACATATTTCCAAAACAGCTACAAAGCAGTAAATTTGACAAACTATTCTAATTAACAAATACCTGCAAGCATTTTAAAATTGAACAACAATTACCTAGAAGAGCTCAACCAAATACAACGAGAAGCTGTAGAATGCATTGACGGTCCTGTCATGATAGTCGCAGGAGCAGGATCGGGAAAAACACGCGTACTCACCTATCGTGTAGCTCACTTAATTAAAAAAGGCATAGATCCATTCAACATACTTTCACTCACATTCACCAATAAAGCTGCGCGTGAAATGAAAGACCGCATTGGTAAAATTGTTTCAAAAGGTGAAGCAAGAAATTTGTGGATGGGTACTTTCCACTCTGTTTTTGCAAGGATTCTCAGAACTGAAGCAGCCCGATTGGGCTATCCTACTAATTTCACCATTTACGACACCGACGATTCGAAAAGTTTAATCCGTACTATTCTAAAAGAACAAGGCATTGATGAGAAAATATACAAGCCATCAATAGTGCTAAGTAGAATTTCTTCCGCAAAAAATAATTTGCTTTCTGCGCAAGTTTACTTGCAAAATGAGGAAGCTATGAATGAAGATAAATTGAGTGGCAAGCCTAAAATTGGACTCATTTACGATAATTATCACAAGCGATGTTTCAGAGCAGGAGCAATGGACTTTGATGATTTGCTTTTTAACACAAATGTACTTTTACGCGATTTTGCCGACTTACTAAATAAGTACCAAGATAAATTTCGCTACATCATGGTAGATGAGTACCAGGACACCAACTTTTCACAATATGTAATTGTAAAACAATTGGCTGCAAAATTTCAAAATATTTGTGTTGTGGGCGATGATGCACAATCCATTTATGGCTTTCGTGGTGCAAACATTCAGAATATACTCAGCTTCGAAAAAGATTACCCCGATTTACACACTTTTAAACTTGAACAAAATTACAGAAGCACGCAAAACATTGTAAACGTCGCCAATACCGTTATCAAAAACAATCAAGATCAATTACAAAAAAATGTTTGGACAGAAAACCCTGCAGGAGATTTAATTTATTTACTAAAAGCTCATACCGACAACGAAGAGGGGCAAATTGTAGCTCGAAATATATACGATCTCAAAATTGATAAAATGGCAAACAACCGCGATTTTGCCATCCTTTACCGAACCAATGCGCAAAGTCGTTCCATGGAAGAAGCGCTAAGAAAAAAAGGAATTGAGTACCGAATTTTTGGAGGACTTTCGTTTTACCAAAGAAAAGAAATAAAAGATTTACTTGGGTATTATCGTTTGACCATCAATCCTAGTGACGAAGAGGCATTTAAACGAATTGTCAATTTTCCAACAAGAGGAATTGGTGACACATCAATAGAAAAAATTCTCATTGCCGCACGCGACAATGATATCAGCTTATTTACGGCTTGTGAAAACATCACAGAATTAAATTTAGGAATTAACAGCGGAACAGTACAAAAAATTCAAGATTTTGTAACGATGATCCAAAGTTTTTCAGCGTTATTACCTGTACAAAATGCATACGATTTAGGAAACCACATTGCAAAAACCTCTGGATTACTTCACGAATTACATATTGACAAAACGCCTGAAGGAGTAAGCCGATATGAAAACGTGTTAGAACTATTAAATGGATTAAAAGAATTTTCGGATGGGGCACTTCCACCAGCAATTGATCTGAATGAAAATAAGTTGGAATTTCAGGACACAAATGAAACGAACAAAGAGCTTGAAGAAAATACAGAAGAAAGCCTACCGATGCGAACGCTCGACCAATTTATGCAAGACATTGCGCTCTTAACAGATGCCGACAAAAAAGAAAATGATGAAGATGTTGATCGTGTTTCGCTAATGACTATACATGCCTCAAAAGGATTAGAATTCCCATACCTATTTATCGTAGGTGTGGAAGAAAATCTTTTTCCTAATCCAATGTCACTCCTTTCAAGAGCTGACTTGGAAGAGGAGCGCCGTTTATTTTATGTTGCAATCACTCGTGCTGAAAAACGAGCAACAATCACCTATTCGTCATCGCGGTATCGTTGGGGAACGCTGACATCATCAGAACCAAGTCGGTTCATTGACGAAATAGATTCGAAATTTATTGAATATGGAAACAGTGCTGCTCGTGGAGAGTTTGAAGAAGGAAGCGACCCTCAATATTTAGTTAATAAATCAAGTACAAATAAAAAAATTGAGCAAAAACAAAAATTCGAAACAGTACCCCCAAGAAAAAATTTAGTTAAAGCAAGTACAGCAAATGCTGGACCTATAGATAATACAAATTTAAAAGCACTTCAAGTTGGAATGACGGTCAAACACGAACGTTTTGGTACAGGAAAAGTTGTTCAACTTGAAGGGGTATTTCCAAATACAAAAGCAACCGTTATTTTTAATGAGGCTGGACAAAAACAATTACTTCTAAAATTCGCTAAATTAGATATTACAGAATCATAAATAATTCTAATGTTCGCGTTTTGCAGGCAAAGTATAGGTTCTTCCCTTATTCGCCTCTTTCAAATATCCCATTAAAGGAGAAAAATAATCCAACATTGGTTTAGCAGTTAAATCAGAGCCGGTTTTTTCTTTCAATAGGGCTCTCCAGTCACCTACACCACCTACACTCATCATGCCATCAATAAATTTACCAATTTCTTTATTGCCGAAATAATTTGTGTTGCGGGGATCTTGATGCAAAATATTTTTTGCAATGTAATCGTGAAACTGAAATTGTAAAACGGTGGACAAGGCATAGTCATAATATTGACCAGCATCATCAATGATATGTGTTTTGGTAGCAGCATCACAAAAAGATTCATTACGGAAATAAGGTGGAACAATTCCCTGCTCTCGTTTCACAATTTCCCACCACCGCTTATTGAATTGATTTGCGGGAAGATTTTTAGAATAAAGTTCATATTCAAATTCGCTCATCGTTCCTGCCTGCCAATTTAAGGCAACAACATAACGTAAAGCTTCTTTCAATAAACTACGAATAGAATCCGATTTTTGATTTGCACTTACAAATCCTTTATTTATAAGAAATGGCTTTTGCATCGCAGCCATACCAAACAAAGTTCCTAAGGCCTCGTGGTAAGCACGATTTGCTCCTTCACGTAAAATGTAAGGTATCTCAGGTGTACTGTAAGACAAATAATAATAAATATGACCAAGTTCATGGTGAGTAGTTTCATACCAATGTGAATTTGGCTCAACACTCATTAAAGAACGAACATCTTGGTCTAAATCCATATGCCATGCTGATGCATGATTATTTTTTTTGTAATCTGCACCTGCTGGAACGGGATACAAACTAGATTTTTCATAGAAAACAGAAGGTAACTTCTGAAAACCCATACTCACATAATAATCCTCAGCCGCTTTCACAACCCATTCGGCATCATAATTTTTTGACTTAATAATCGCATCTAAATCTACGCCTTCAACGGTAACCAAATCACTCCAATCTTGTCCCCATCGATTCGGCAGCCAATGAGCAGGTAAGTATTCTGGAATTGTTTTAGAATGATAATTTTTCGCAAGTTCGTATCGTGCCCAAGTATGTAATTCACGATACAATGGATAAATTTCGTCGTTTATTTTTCTGAGCATGGACATCATGGTATCAGCATCCATTCCATAATCAGCAACTTGATAATTAAAAAAATCTTTGTAATCCAAACCTTGTACAACCTTGTTGCGCAAGGCACGTAAATTTTCCAATGGCACATGCAAATCTTTTCCAACTGTTTTACTACACTCCCAAGCGGCCAATCGTTTCACCGTGTCCATTTCTGAATGCAGAATCCCATCGATATCATTGGTAGTTACAGTATCTCCATTGAGCAAATAATTAAATTCGTACAATAATTTTCCAGCATCTGTCTCCGCTTTAATTTTTTGTGAAACAATTTCTGCTACAGTTTGCGGACTGCTTCCTGCGAAATATAGAATGTGTTCTAACTGCTCAATTTGAATTGGAGAAAGCATACTCTTTTTCTCCAAAAACTCCTGCGTGAGTTTTATATTTTCAGCACTTCCAAGAAACGCACCAATACGTTCGCTTGCCTTTTGAGCAAGATTAGAAGTTACAGTATCCCCTTTTACCATGTGGGTCAAGAGTTGCCATTGACCTTCATTTGCTTCAATAGTTAGCTTTTTGTATTCTTTGTTGTAGGCAACTAAAAATGAATCAACACGCGAAACTATTTCAGCATCGCTCTTATTAGCTCCACCGTTACAGCCAGAAAACGTTAATCCACCAGCTGTAAAAATACATATTGATAAAATACCGGTTTTGAAATTAATTAAATTCATTTTTTTATTTTTTTAAATTTATTAATAAAAGCAATAAAGTATAGACGCTAAATTTTTCATTCGATAATTAAACTGCAATTTTTGAATCATTGAATTATCAGGCTGAGTGTCCGCCGCGGTGGATGTATCGAAGCCTACCAACCAAGAATCCAAGCAAAAATCAATGGCACTACAATCGTAGCATCTGATTCCACAATAAATTTTGGTGTGTTGACATCCAATTTCCCCCAAGTTATTTTTTCATTCGGAACTGCACCTGAATAAGAACCGTAAGAAGTGGTTGAATCAGAAACCTGACAGAAATAAGACCAGAAAGGAACATCATGCCATTCCAAATCTTGGTACATCATGGGCACCACACAAATAGGGAAATCCCCCGCTATTCCACCACCAATTTGAAAAAAACCAACGCCTTTTCCTGCTGAATTTTTGCGATACCAATCGGCCAACCAAACCATGTATTCAATTCCACCTTTTGTTGTGGTTGGATTCATTTCACCTTTTATAACATAGGAAGCAAAAATATTTCCCATTGTGGAGTCTTCCCACCCCGGACAAATAATAGGAAGATTTTTTTCAGCTGCAGCAATCATCCAAGAATTCTTTGGATCAATTTCGTAATAGGGTTTTAAAACACCACTTAAAATCATTTTATACATGAATTCATGTGGAAAATATCGTTCCCCTTTTTTATCTGCGTCTTTCCAAAGTTCAACAATGTGTTTTTGCAAACGACGAAATGCTTCTTCCTCAGGAATACAAGTATCAGTTACACGATTCAATCCTTTTTCAAGCAAGGCCCACTCATCAGCAGGAGTAAGATCCCTGTAATTAGGTACACGTTTATAATGTGAATGAGCAACCAAATTCATCAAATCTTCTTCAAGATTGGCTCCTGTACAAGAAATAATCGCTATTTTATCCTGACGAATCATTTCTGCTAAGGAGAGTCCAAGTTCTGCTGTACTCATAGCTCCTGCAAGGGAGACTAACATTTTTCCACCTTCCAATAGGTGTGTTTCATATCCAATTGCTGCATCTTTTAAAGCTGCCGCGTTAAAATGACGGTAATGATGGTCAACAAACTGTGAAACAGGTCCCTTATTCATTTTTGTATGTTTTAATATAAAAAGAGGAGCAAAAGTATGATTTTTCGTAGCTATTTGAAGCATTAGGTCAAAATAATGCAGGGATTGTCAAATTGTTAAATAGGAATGAACCCAGTATTAATAATAAAGGCCCATTTCAAAAACATGCAAGAATAACTTGTAGAATACATTTTTCAAAGTACTTTTGGAATATCAATCAGCTCTGATATCCTAAAAGCGATTTGTCGCTGAAACCAGCTCTGATTATTCCAAAAATGCTCAACAACTAATACACATGAAAAAAACATTACTCACCCTTATTTTATTAAGCACAATTAATTTCACTTACGCTCAAAACTTCTGCAACGATTTGTTTTTTTCAGAAGTAGTAGAGGGTTCTGGAAATAATAAAGCATTTGAAGTGTACAATCCAACAAGTGCTCCTGTTGTGCTTTCAAACTACCGCATTGTTCGCTATTCTAACGGTTCTCCAGTAGGAGTTGATAGTCTTACGCTAAGTGGTACACTTGGAGCAAATGCTACCTGGGTTGTTGCAAATGGACAAATTGTTTCAGCACCAAATTCACCTGCCTGTGATACAGCACTTCAAGCTTTAGCAAATCAATTAAGTAATGTCTATCCTGACCCACTTTATGCAAATGGTGATGATGCAATTTTACTTGTTAAAATCAGTCCCTATGCTATCATCGATATTTTTGGAAAAATTGGTGAAGATCCAGGTCAAAGCTGGTCAGATGTTTTCCCTTTTACAGATGCGCAGGGATCATGGTGGACTAAAGATCACACTCTAATTCGTAAATCTTCTGTATTTACTGGTGTAACTTCAAATCCTACAGCATTTAATGTCACACTACAATGGGATTCCTTACCTCAAGACGACTGGTCTAATCTTGGAATACATGCATCAACTTGTGGAAATACAGCAGTACAAGGAGGAATAGCTAACATTAATTCAGTTACTATATTTCCAAATCCATCGAGTGGAAATTTCACAATCAACACTTCGTCTGCTCTTTTAAACGTAGAAATTTACAACGCTCTTGGAGTAACTATTTTCTCCAACCGTTTTACAACAAATTCAAACGAAGTGAAAATTAATATTTCCAATCAGCCCTACGGAATTTATTTTATGCGAGTAGAATTGCAATCCGGAAAAGTGATTGTTTCGAAGATTTGTATTCAATAATCTGAACTGACACCTCATTTTTAGCAAGAAAATAATTTGCTAAAAATGAGGCGTCAAAGATTAAGTACCATGAATCGTATTTTCTTTTTTATTATCCTCGTTTTCACTTCTGCAAAACTGAGCGCGCAGCAAACAGTTAGCGGAACAGTTCGTGATGCTTCAACAACTGAAGGGTTAGTAGGTGCAATTATAATTGTGGACGATGGAAAATTATACCATACCAATGCCGATCTTGATGGTAATTATAAACTCACTTTACCGAACGGGAATTATTTATTAAAATTAAAATACACCGGTTACGTTACAGATTCTGTTCAACTAAAAGTTGCAGGAAAAAACATAACACACAATTTCAGTTGTAGCAGCAAAACATTAAAAGAAGTTGAAATTATTTCAGATGTTGCAATTGACAGAAAAACTCCTGTCGCATTTTCAAATATCAATGAAAATAAAATAAAAGAAGAAGCTGGTGGGAGAGACATTACAATGTTATTGAATTCAACTCCCGGTGCGTATGCAACTGAACAAGGTGGAGGAGCAGGAGACTCCCGGGTAAATATAAGAGGTGTTGACCAACGGAATGTGGGTGTTATGGTAGACGGTGTGCCAATGAATGACATGGAAAATGGTCAGGTGTATTGGAGTAATTGGTCTGGACTTTCAGATGTTACCCGAACAATGCAGATTCAACGAGGACTTGGAGCATCAAAATTAGCTATCCCTTCAGTTGGTGGAACAATTAATATTCTTACACGAGGAATAGATGGCAGAAGAAATTTTGTCATTCGCACAGAGGTAGGAAACAACAGTATGCAAAAACTTTCTTGCATGTTTAACTCTGGAGAAATAGGAAAAGGTTGGGGCATTACGTTTGCCGGTTCACGTAGAACAGGAAATGGATGGGCCGATCAGACATGGGATGACCAGTGGGCCTATTTTTTAAAAATTCAAAAACGATTTAACAAAAACCTTTTTAGTTTCAGTATCAATGGTGCGCCACAATCACATAGCCAGCGCTACGATCGAATGAGCGCAGCCATTTACGATAGTGCATACGGAGAAAAAATTGGAATAAATGTAGATTCGGTTTATGCTGCAAATAATGGATACACCACAACTACACAAGGTGAGCGCGGATATCGATACAATCCTAATTGGGGAAATCTTGCAACACCTTCCAATCAAGCGGGTAGATTGAGCCAAGATTTAAATTATTACAACAAACCACTCTTTAATTTATCGTGGTATTACTTACCATCAGAAAAGCTAAGCGTCTCTACTGTTGCATATCTTTCAATTGGAACAGGCGGTGGTACAAATTATAGTGGAACGGTAACACGGGATACTTTAACGGGACAACAAAATCTTGAAACCGTTTACAATTCCAATTCAACAACAATTGATGCGATATACAGTTCAACAGAACATAAAGCAACTCGTGTTTTACTCTCCTCAATGAATAATCATATTTGGATAGGAGCACTTTCAACTGCAACTTATAAACCAAATGATCATTTAGCTTATTTGTTGGGAATCGATCTTCGATATTACAAGGGTTCACATTACAGAACCGTATATGATTTAATTGGTGGCGATTATTACGTTGAACCAACAATCAGCAACCAAAGTCAACCAAGAGGAACTTTTTTTGGTGACCCCAACTTCCAATTTTACAAAAAACAAGTTGGCGATAAAGTTGGATATTGGAATGAAAGTTTTGTTAACTGGGGTGGCCTTTTTGGGCAGGTGGAATATTCAAAAAATAATTGGAGTGTATTTCTAACAACATCGGGATCATTGTCCCAATACCAAAGAATTGATCATTTCAAGAAAAAGGATATTGTTCTTTCTGATACAGTAATAAATATGATTGTTGGCTACAACGAAACCTATTACACCAACGGAACTCAAGCTGCGGTAGCACAAAATGGGGCAGTCATAACCAATTCAGGCGATACTACAACCATTGACAATCCGAGCGGCCCTACCTATCACATTGCAAATGCAACAGGATATGGATGGAATACAGCAGCAGCAAGAACAGCACAAACAGAAAAAAAGTTATTTACGGGTTATACTATAAAGACAGGTGTGAATTATAATATAGGTGACAATTATCGTGTTTTTGTAAATGTTGGCTATCTAAAAATGGCCCCAAGATTCAATACTGTTTTTGATAATAGCAACCGCCCCTACCCAACTACAAAATATCAAACAGTGTACGCAACTGAACTCGGCTTTGGAGCACGCTTCCAAAATTTTGCAATCAATGTAAATGCATATTATACAGTCTGGAAAAATAAACCACCCTCTTTTTCTCCAACAATTACAACGCCTGACGGTACATTCACCTACGATTTATTAGGATTAAACACAACTTTAACTGGTATTGAATTTGACGGAACTTATAAGGTAGGAAAAAAACTTTCTATGGAAGGGGTTTTCTCAATCGGCGATTGGAAATACAATGCAGCAGGAAGAGTTTATTTATACGATTCAAATTATGATTTAATTGATACCATAGATTACAGCGCAAATAATGTACATGTAGGAGATGCCGCTCAAACACAAACGAGTGTAGCAGTGCGATGGGAACCTATCAAAGGATTTTATTTCAAACCTCGTTATACTTTTTTCGCGCGCCATTTTTCAAACTTCGATCCGATTGCGCTTGCCGAAGTAAAAGATTTTAATGGCAACGTTATATCCGATAACCGAAACCGTGAATCCTGGCAAATGCCATCGTACGGATTACTCGATATTTATTCGGGCTATGAATTAAAAGAAACTTTTACAAAAGAAAATAATAGAATAATAAGTATTGGATTCACGCTTTCAGTTACCAATGTGCTCAATTCAAAATACATCAGCGACGGACAAAATGGAAATGGTTTCAATGCAACAACAGCACTCGTTTACATGGGAATGGGGCGCCGTTGGAATGCAGGTATGCGAATTTCATTTTAATAAAATTACTGTTATGCATTCCTGTTGATGTATAACAAAAACAAAAACAAATTTCACCGTCAACAGGAGGTGACAAAATAAAATATGAAAAACATTTTTACATCCTTATTGATTATTGTTGCACTAACAGCAACAGCACAATCAACTTTACCAACGGCTTGGAGTTTTCCAACAACCATTTTCCCAACAGGTTGGACAAATAGTGGAATTGCCTATTACACGGGATCTGGAAATACGCCACCTGCAGCAAAATTTGATACGCAAACAGATTGGGTTCAAATATACTTTTCAGGAACACCTGGCACGCTGACTTATTTTGTAGCAGGCAATAGTTTCAGTGGAGGCACTTTTGATGTACAGGAATCCATCAATGGAATAACATGGACAACCTTACATTCTTTCAATGATGTAACGCTGCCTCCTTCTACTTACACCCAGTTTACAGACAACCCTGCTTCAGGTAGCCATTACATTCGCTTTTACTATACGGTAAAGGCAGCAGGAAATGTTGGACTCGATGATGTAAATTTAAATGCCGCTCCACCAAGTCCAATCCAAGAAATTAATGTAAAATATAATAACACAACTGTATTTACAAGTGCTGAAGTTTGGTTTAATTCACCTGTAAGCACACAAACACAAGAAACATTCACAGTAGAAAACTTAGGCACTACAAATACATTAACTATTTCTAGCGCAGTTATTACGGGACCAAATGCTGCTGAATTTTCTATTGCCTCCTTTCCCGCAACAGTTGGAGCACTCGGTAACGGAACTTTACAAATTAATTTTACTCCTGCGGCAGCAGGAACAAGAACAGCTGTACTTACAATAAATAATAATGATACAGATGAGAGTGCGTACATCATAAATCTTAATGGTGTTGGCGGTAACTTTGCAACGGAGCCAACAGGAGCACCTACAAATCTTTCATTTACAAACATAAAATCGTACCGATTCAAATTAAACTGGACGGCAGCAAGTGGCTCACCAACAGGTTACATTGTCCTACGAAGTAATTTTAATGCAACAGCAGCAATTCCAGTAGATGGAATTGGATACTCAGTAGGTGATCAAATTGGCAACAGTAAAGTTGCTTATGTTGGCACTACTATTTCCTGTTGGGCAAATTACATTGGGGCAAATCAAAATTATTACTTCGAAGTATTTTCATTTAACGGGCCTGTGCCATTCATAAACTATTATGAATCGGCGCCACTCAATGGAATGACTGTCTCAGCAGCATCTATGCAACCTCCAACTTATTATAATGGAATCAATACTTCAGCTCCAACTTTTGTTGCAGATCTAACTGCACTTATTAATCCACACACTGATAATTTCTACGGCAATTACGGTCCGAGAATGATTACAAACTTTTGGGCAAGAGACACCTCGAACGGCAACAAAGCTATAACCTGTGTTTATTCAGGCGAAGACTTAGTTTATACAGAACCTTTTGGTTGGGTAAGTTTCAGCAGAGAACATACCTTTTGTCATAACTGGATGCCAACTAATCCAAGTACTACTGGTCCAGAATACAGCGATTATTTTAACCTCTTTCCCACCGACCAAATTAATGCCAATGCCATAAGAAGTAATTACCCACTTGGCATTGTAACAACTATCAGCAGTTCATTCATGGGTTCAAAATTTGGAACAAATACAGCGGGACAAATAGTATTCGAACCGCGAGACGAACAAAAAGGAGACGCAGCTCGTGCGTTGTTTTATATGGCAACTTGCTATAATTTACCAAATCAAAATTGGGGTTTCCCAAATCCTATTAGCACAAGTATCATGTATGGAGAAAATCAAAATCTCATGAAAGCATGGCATTACGCAGATCTCCCAGATGCGCGTGAAATTGCAAAGAATGATTACATAGATTCTTTACAAGGAAATAGAAATCCATTTATTGACAGCGTGAATTATGCTTGCTATATTGATTTCAATAACATGACAAAAGTTTCCGGACCAATTATTCCATGTAACGCAAGCACCATTGGATTAGCGGATCACAATCCAAATAAAATTCAAATGGCCCTGTGGCCAAATCCAAGTGACGGGTCATTCACACTTTTTTATCAAACAAAAGAAAGTGAAACCATTATCATTCGGTTGATTGATACATCAGGACGTGTAGTACTTGAACAATCCAATAAAGTAGAATTAGGTGCAACTACATTTTCGTTGGATTTTCATAAAATTGCAAAAGGGATCTACACCTTACAATTGCAAGGAGCAAATACAATAAATGAGACATTAATTTTAAATTAATTTTTAGAATGTTAAAAATATTTTGGTTTGACCATTCATCGTCATAATAAAATAAAAACGTTAATCATAACCTTTCTGCTAAGCAGTATTTGAGTTATTAACAACTGCAATGTTATATTAATAACAGAGCTAAGAACAAAATTGTTAAATTAGCACGACATTTGAGCAGTATACATGAATAATTTCAAATGTACGCGGTATGAAAGCAATCAAATACATAGCCGTTTTAATTTTTTCCCTATACGTGTTTTGTTTTAAACAAAACTTCGCTATTGGTCACACATTCGAATGCGCTAGTTTTTCAACTTCACCTGACACAATAATACCAACCAAATTAGTACCTGTTTTAGTTGGAGATACAACTGAACCGTTTGAAGATGTTGAAATAATTGTCACAGATTCTTCATACGACGAAACCAACAGGCCGGCAAAAAATTTAACAGCTGTTTCACTTTCGAATATTGAAGATACCCCTGCTGGTTCTATTTACGGCGAATGGGATACATTAAGTGTTCATTCAACAAAATTTGACGCACTTACTTTTGATGATACCATCCGTATTCCACTAAATGATCCCGGTCATTGTAATTACGTACATCCATTTAATGGCTCAATAACTTCAGCGTTTGGTTACCGCGGAAAACGATACCATTTCGCTGTAGATATTAATTTAGAAACGGGCGATACTGTTCGCTGTGCATTTGATGGTAAAGTTCGTATTGCGCAAATAAGTAAGTCGTATGGATTTGTAGTTGTGGTTCGACACAACAACGGGCTAGAAACCTACTATGCACACCTTTCTAAGTTGTTGGTCAAACCTGGAGATGAAATGGAAGCAGGTATGATACTTGGATTAGGCGGAAATACTGGGCACTCCTTCGGGTCACACTTACATTTTGAAACTCGATTTCGTGGCATCGCCATAGACCCATCTAATTTAATTAATTTCCAAACGCAAACTTTACACACCGACACTTACAACCTAACAAAATCAGATTTCAAATACCTTGCGGAGCAATATAAAATTAGACACTATTCGCGTAAGAGAAAAAAAACATGGTACACCTATTACTGTCCAGGTGGTGCTTCGTATTCAACTCCAGCAGCAAAAGCCATAATGGCAAAAGTTCCTAAACCAACTTTGCCGACTAAAAATGCGACAGCTGTAAATGTGGCTAACAATGGTAACCATTCTGCACCTACTAAACCAATCACAAAAGAAGCAACTTCTACAACACCCAAAAAACCAGTTGTGCAGCCGAAAAAAACGACTTCAACTGCGAAGACTCCCAAAAAAGCAGAAACGCAAACAGGAAAACCGATTTATTATACTATCAAATCAGGAGATTCACTTTATTCAATTGCAATAAAATACAAAACAACTGTGCCAAAAATTTGCGCTCTTAATGGAATTAAAGCAAAAGATATTTTGAGTATTGGAAAAAAGTTAAGGGTGAATTAGTTTACGCCATTCTCTTTCCAAATAAATTCACAAGAAATTATATTATAATATCCAAATTTATTGTTTGTTTCAACTCGCAGTATTGTTGAATCTACCAACTCAATTTTAGCATACATACAGGGCAATAGCCAATTTCCTTTTTTGTCTAACAATCCAAAAGCTCGTTCATCGTTTACTAAAATATAATCAGATAAATAAGTGATATGTTGAAATTGAAGTGGAATAATTTCTTTCCCTTTTTTATCAATCATACCCGTAAGCTCTGCTAATCTAACTCTTGCCATTCCATTAATGAAAGAACTTGCTCCATCGTATCGATAAGGAAGGATTAACTTATTTTTAGAATCGATAAAACCCCACTTACCATTTTTCTTAACTGGAGCTAAGCCATTTTTAAAAGACAACACATCATCAAATTCAAATGGGATGATGATTTTACCTGATGAATCAATTAAACCACATTTACCATTGTTTTTCACTCTAACCATTCCGCCTATAAAAAAAGTTTCGCCCTCCAAATTTTTATCAAATTCATATTTACAAGGAATTATGATTTTTCCATCAGCCCTAATAAAACCACACTTATCGTTTTGTACAATCATTGCAAATCCATTTTTAAATGGTGAAAGTAAGGAATAGACACATGGCAATACTTGTTTACCTGTTGCGGAAATTAAACCAAACTTTCCATTTTTTTCAACGCGAGCAAAACCATTTTCAAAACTTTCGACCCATGAAAATTCGCATTTAACAAGATAATTACCTGCATAATCTATAAAACCATACAAAGAATCAACAGCAATCACTGCCGAACCATTTGAAAAGTCTCCTGCCATATCCAATTCACAGGGAATAACCTCAGATCCATACCTATCGATGTATCCATATTTACCATCTCGAATAACCACAGCACGAGCACTGAAAAATTCACTGATTGCATCATACATAATAGGCACAAGCAAATGTCCTGTGTGATCTATTATACCGACTTTATTATTAATTTTTACTTGTGCTAATCCTTTGTTGAACGATTCAACTTCATCGTAATTAAATGAAATTGCAACCTTACCATTTTTACCAATGAATCCACTTTTATCGTTTCGACCTGCAGCTGCTATTCCTTCTGAAAAAAATTCTACCCATTCAAATTCACATGGAATTCTTATTTTTCCTTGCTCATCAACAAAACCCCATTTCTCATTAATTTGTATTGGGTAAAAAGTGGCCATTGACAATTGTAAATCCTCTGTAATTGTTTCTTTAAATGGAAAATCAGGATAATCAATCCAGAATTGTGCAATGGTAGTTGATTTACCATCTGTGGTATAAAGTGCATAAATACTTTTCCATGCACTGTCAACATTTCTGTTTTTAGGATACTTTAAAATGAAATTATGATATTCTACAACTGTGTGATCAGCAACAAATAAATTAAATATTTCATCCTCGGCCTTTGAACAAAAAGGACTAGACGGATGTTGCACTATAAACTTTTCGAATGAAGAAATGGAGCCAACTTGTATACTCGTTTCATATAACAATCGCTCATACATACCCATTGCAGATGCGAACTGAATTGCAGCTGGATACAAAAGTGAAAAACTTTTATAGGCCTGCCAAGTACCAATTAATTTAGTTTCTGAATAGGCAACTTCATTTCTATTTTCAATTGCCTTTTTTTCCAATACAGATCCACAAAAAACTTCCAGGTAATCATTCCAAATTAAACTACTTGCTTTTTTATCGGCAATATTAAATCCAAGTGTGTCAATATGTTGTTTCAAGAATAATATAGTGGCGTTGCTTACACTAAGTTTAGCCATTAACAATTTCTCCTTTTCGGTGCAATGAATTAAGGACCAATTGGAAATAAGAATTGCGGCATGCGCTGAATTAACATCATGAAATGGATTATCTGTACGCGTATAAATTAACGCAAGTCCGTAACAAGAAAGTACGGGGTATTTTAAAATAGTTTGATTGAAAATTTCTTTGGCTTTGAAATAATCGTACCTCCCAAGTGCCTCATACCCTTTTTCAATTTTTCCAGCATTAAGATTAATGGAAGTGAAAATTAAAAAAGTAAAAAGCATAATTTGCTTTCTCATGAGGTAAAGTTAATTGTTTAGATTACTCTGATTGGGAAATAGAACGAATTTTATAAGACCCCATTTCAACAAACGAAAAGACCTGCTAATTCAAATAGCTAGACCGTAAAATCTAATCATTAATACCTATTTTTGCTGTATGCCATTTTCAAACGGACAAATTTCATTTGCATTAGCGTTTATTGCAGCATTTGTAATAGCATTAATCTGGGCCTACAAAAAAGACAAGAAGACCAATAAATTGAACTTTGGTGCATATTGGAAGATCTTGGTTGCTGTCCTTATTATAATGGCTACGCTTACTTTTATTTTAAAAAACATTCATTTACATTGATTATCAATCAATTAAACACTAAATTTAATTTTCGATAAAAGCTATTTTTTTACCGACAAGCAACGATTATTTAAGGTTGAAGCATAAAATGGATTGGTTTCTTTACTAATTTTGCAACATTAATAAAATAATACCTTGAATTGTGGTCAAACGCTTTAGTCTCTTTTTAACATTATTGCTAGCCACAACGAGACTTTTTTCGAACGAAATACTAATCGTTGAAGGTAAATACCAAGGTAAAAACATTTACATCCTAAATTCCTTTAATTCAAATGGAGTGGGATTTTGTATTTACGAGGTATATGTAAATGGTGTTCGCACAACCGATGAAATTAACTCAATGGCATTTGAAGTTGATTTGCACACATTTAGTTTTTCAGAACAAGCTAAAGTTGAAATCAAAATTTTACACAAAAATGATTGTAAGCCTAAAGTTTTAAATCCTGAAGATTTACAACCGCGACCAACATTCGAAACAAAATCAATTCTTATTTCTTCAACGGGATTGATGACTTGGGTAACAACAAAAGAAAGTGGCGCTCTTCCTTATATCATTGAACAATACCGATGGAACAAATGGGTTTACATTGGCGAAATTGAAGGATTTGGCACAAGTGGAGAACACTCCTATTCATTTCAAGTGACAGCCCATTCGGGATTAAATAAATTTCGGGTAAAACAATCGGGTCTTGGGCAATTAGTTAAATATTCTCCTGAAGCGCAATATACTGACCCTAGCAAATCGTTACTCACGTTCTCCCAATCGAATAATTCTAAAAAAATAAGCATTTCTCAACCATCATTGTTTGAAATGTATGATGAATATGCAAAGGTTGTTTTAAAGGGCTACGGAACAAAAATTGACCTTAACACATTTGCAAATGGAACCTATTGGTTCTGTTTTGACAATCAAGTCGTAAAAATTAAAAAATAGTTTTTCAGACTAATTCCCTCTTAACAAGCTTTCAAATTCTGCTAATATCATTGCCGTTGCCCCCCAGCAAACTTGGTTGTTTAGCATATAGCAAGGAGCATCAACAAACCTATTTGGTCCAATAGTAATCCTTCTTCTATCTTTTAGCGATTCATCTAGCAAATTGGAAAGTGGAAACTCTATTACTTCAGCAACTTCGTGATTGTCTTTCACCCATACTGGACAAGTAAGAAGTGAGGCAATATATGGTTGTACTAAAAAATTACTTATTGGAATATATAAAGGGGAAAGTTTACCTAAAATATCAGTTGAGTTTACTCGCACTCCAACTTCTTCACCTGTTTCACGAATTGCTGTATTTTCAAGCGAAACATCTCCGGGCTCTACTTTACCACCAGGGAAAGATAACTGACCGCCATGTTTCCCATCATAAGCAGACCTCCGAATTAAAGCCGAATAAATAGTCGAATTATGGGGAAATAAAAGAATTAAAACTGCGCTACTTTTAAAATTAGGGTTATTTACCTTGTATTGTTGCGTAGAAATCCTTGCGCGAGAAGTCATTTTATTTTGGGCAATCTCTGCTGGAAGTGGATTGGCCAAACGCTGCTGTAATAATGGGAAAAAGGCATTTGGGGAACTTAGTAAATCCAACATCTTAGTAAAAGTACGAGCTAAATTAAATAGAATTTAAAAATGAAAATAATATTGAAAATAGCTTGACTCAAATAATGGACGATAAGCACAATAAAGCCAATAATAAAGTAAAGAAAATGACTAATTCCCAATAAAACCAAAATTTACTATTTATTTGGCATTATTATTGGAATATTTAAAATATAAGCTTATTTTTACCTTACTAAAATAAAAAAATATGAAACAAATAATCTTAATTATTGGACTCCTGTTCTCCTTTGCTACTGCTAAATCACAATTAGCAAACACACCAGCTGCTGAAGAACCAACACAAGAACAAAGGGCACATAACCAAACTTTAAAAATGGCAAAGTTTTTAGCACTTACAGATGCACAGACAGCCAAAATAGAGCCAATTATTTTGATTAAAAATGTAAAAATCAAAAACATCTCAACCGATGCTTCTAAGAATAAAGAAGAGAAAGAAAAAGAGTTGAAAATTATTAAAGATGCTTTTGAAAAGAATTTGATGCAAATTTTAACCCCAGATCAGTACAAAAAATATTTGTTAAAAAAAGAAGAGGCAAAGAAAAAGAAAGAGCAAACTAAATAAAATTCCTTATTATTTTAAAAACCCCCATTATTCAATAATGGGGGTTTTTTATTTTAGGATAAATATAAATTCGTAAAATACAGAATCAGAAACTATACACTAATCTAAATTAAACTGCTTTCTCAATTTGCTGCTCGTCTAAAGCTTTGGCTGCAACGAAAAACTCATCTGTCTGTTCTATTGCAAACATAATTTTCTCCAAAATGCTATCTCCACTTTCATCAACATCAAACTGAAGCGGTGATTTAAATTTAATTGAAAGTTGTCCCCCTTTTTGTTTCAAAACCAAACCCTTTCCATCAAACGCTTCACGAAAACCATCAATAACAACAGGGATTACAATAGGATTAAACTTTTTTACTAGCAAAGTAATTCCCCTCCTACCCTTTGCGTATACTTTTGTTGTTCCCTGCGGAAAATTAATAACCCATCCATCTTTAAGTGCTAAACCTATATTACTAAGATCCTCCATTCGCACTTTTCTATTAATAGCAGTCCCTGCATCCCTCCAAGTCCGCTGGATTGACACCGAACCAGCGTATGCAAAAACTTTAGGGAGAATTCCGCTTTTCATTGTTTCCTCTGCTGCTACAAAATAAGTATTGACACGTGGACGAAATAAATACCATGGTCTACTAATTGAATTTTCATAGCCATGTTTGACAGAACAAAAAACATGTAACATTGCAATTACTTCTGCAAAATAAGTTTGATGGTTGGAAACAAAAAGAACATTCGTATTAGCAAGATGCTTTAAGTTTTCAGTGCCTGAAATTTGTATTTTATTCCGTCGTGTATAACGTGCCCAAGTCAACCAACCAATGGTTGTGACAAGCATCCGTTTCAAGAATAATTTATTTCCAAATGGGTCGCGACGAATCATTGACCAAATATACAAAATGCGAACGAAAACGAATCGATTGAATATCTTTGTAAAACTAATTTTTAAAATTAAAATATCATCACCCATTTAAAAATGACAAGGAAAAGAATTCTAATTTCATTTTTACTTGTCCTATTTACAGTTGCTGTTGGAATGCTTTGTCGGTATTTTATACTTAAACGTGATGCTTCTACACACGCAAGTTGCATACCTAAAAATGCGATCGCTGTAATCTCACTAAATAGCAAGGCAATGATTGCTGACCTTGAACTTGAATCACCTATATTTTTTGATAATATTAAGCGAAAATCAAATTTTAAAAATCTGGAAGCCATCTTAAAAGCAATCGAACTAAATAACGGCGCTGGACTAAATGAAACTTCGGAAATACTTGCGTTTTTTTACCAAAATAACGATGCTGCATTCGTTGGAATCGTGGCCGCTCTGAAAGACAGCTTGGCATTTGACAAATTAATTCGTCAGGAATTATCGAAACAATATTCCATTCAAATTTCCAAACTTAGCGGATTGACAATTGCTAACTTCGACACATCTGCTGCTGCACTAAGTTGGAACAAAACCACTGCATTATATATACTACCATTCAGCAACCATGGCTATAAAGATTGTGCTGCTCAATGTGTAAAATTATTAAAACAAACAGAAGGGGAATCTATTCTTAGCAACAAGAATTTCAAAACCCATTCAAGACTAAACTACGATGCGGGAATATGGATACAAGCCGCTCCACTATTAAATTTTACGGATGGGGGAAAACTTTTCCGTGTTGCTCTTGAAAATATAAATACAATTTCATTAGCGCTAAACTTTCAAAATGGAGAGGTAATCATTAATCGCATAATCGAAAATAAAAAGAAAAATAATTCTACACCTTACAACGCGCCCTTACTGCTTACCTGCAATCCAAAAGATGTATCCGGATTTCTACAAATTCCACTTGATTTTAGCAATGAAGCTGGAACAGACGTTTATGTAAATGCTCCTCCATACAACATACTTCCTTTCAGTACCGAACAACTAAAAGAATTGTCAAAATACTTAGATGGTAATTGCACCGTATTAATTCACGACACACTCAGCTATCAATTCGAAAATGAAAACAATAGCTACATTGAAACTTCTGATCGAGCTCCAACATTTCAAAAAAGAAGAACCGTTACTACTGGTATAAGTGTTTGTTTTAGCACTAAAAACGAAAGAATCGTCACAAAACTTATAAGCGATTGGATGAAGAAAGACAGTATCGGTATAAAAAATAACAACTGGATAATTAATGAAAATGGCGAAAGGTTTCGGCTTGGAATCTCTCAAAATATTTTAACCTATACTAATTGGCCACAATCAGATGGGGTAAAAAGAGAGTTTCCCAATGAATTTAAAATGCATGCTGTTTATTACCCAACAAAAAATATTTTTTACAGTTCAAACGAATCCATATTATCTTTTCTTTTCCCGAACTACAATGTGACAAAAAAATTATTAAGTGAAAACATAAAACTTTTAACTATTTCCAAACCAACTATAATTAATAATACGCGAACATCTCAAATTCGGTTGGTCATGACGAATAAAGACATCAATTCAATAGTACAGCTAGAAAAACTATTTCAAAACAGTTTTTCTAATGAAAATTAATAAAATTTTAATACTTTCAATGTTTTAAACAACCAATTAAGTTCATTTAAAAAAAATGCTATGGAATTTGCAGACATTATTAATTCAGCAGGTGTAAGTTTAATACTCCTCGCTTTTATTTTACTTACGCTCGGAAAAACAAAGCAAGCCGATAAAACTTATAATTTACTGAACCTTGCTGGCGCCGGTCTTGCTTGTTACGGTGCTATTTTAATTCATGCGCTTCCATTTGTATTTCTGGAAGCCATTTGGTGTATCGTTGCCGTTTATGGATTAAGTAAAAAAGATCCATCAAGATAATGATTCAATATTCGTAAATTCGTTCAATTCAAAAGCACGATCGATATGGCTATTTTAGGAATTATTCCAGCTCGCTTTGCATCCTCCCGTTTTCCGGGAAAACCGCTTGTTGATATTGGTGGAAAGACAATGATTAGACGCGTTTACGAGCAAGCTAAAAAAGCAAAGCTTCTGACAGAAGTTATAGTGGCGACAGACGACGAAAGAATTGCAGAAGAAATAAATAAAATTGGCGGCAAAGTGATATTAACTTCAAACCAACACAATAGCGGAACAGATAGGTGCGCAGAGGCAGTGACTATTTTTGCCGGTGAATGGGATGCAGTTATTAATATACAAGGCGATGAACCATTTATTTTTCCAGAACAAATTGATTTACTAGCATCCCTTTTTGATAAACCCGAAATTGAAATTGGCACATTGGTTAAAAAACTGAGCAATCCAGATGACTTAGATAATTCCAATACGATGAAAGTGGTCTTGGATAACAATGGCTACGCAATGTATTTCTCTCGATCGCCAATTCCATTTATTCGTGGAGTAGAAAAATCAAAATGGCTAGACACTAATTTGTTCTACAAACACATTGGCATATATGGGTACCGGACTGAAGTTTTAGAAGAACTCACTAAGCTACCACAAGGAAAATTAGAACTTGCTGAATCGCTTGAGCAATTGCGTTGGTTAGAAAACGGATTTAAAATTGGCACAGCATTTACTGATTTGGAAACGCTATCAGTTGATTCGCCTGAGGATTTAGAAAAACTAAAAACAGCAGGATTAATTTAATAAAGATTTCAATCTTCTTTTCTGCGGAGAGGGTGGGATTCGAACCCACGTTACCTTTCGGTAAACACACTTTCCAAGCGTGCTCGTTCGGCCACTCTGACACCTCTCCGTTATTTTATTCACCGATAGAAATTAAAATAGTCTGTATTTCTATAAATAATTACGTATGAATTTCGATTTTACTAAAAGAAAGAACATACTTTTTTACACCAAAGACTCTTCCTAAAAAGGAAAGCAAAGATACAAATAGATTCAAATCATAAGCTTATTTAGAAAATCAAAAATATTCAAGTAATGTATTGTACAAAACGTATCTTAGCAATAACAAAAAACTGAAAATGAGTCAAGGACCACATCGGAAAATATCTTTTTCACTTCGTTTTAAATACGGTTACTACCAATTTTTCGATCATTTTTTTGGACGCGATCGTTTTTTTCGCTGGACTAGAAAAAGCAGAAGTCGTTTTTATAAAAAGTTAGAAGTTCATTTAAAAAAAGGCGGTCCAGGAAAAGAAATAGAGGTTCCTCGTGTAGCAAACCTATCCGCTAAAGATTTTGTAAATGAATATGTAAAAAAAGGACTTCCTGTTATAATTACCGGAGCTGCAAAAGAATGGATTGCATGTAAAGACTGGTCACTTGATTACTTTAAGAATTTACACGGGGAAGACAAAGTTGTTTTCATGGACCAAACTAATATTTCAGATAGCGGTTATGAAGACACAACGCTCGGACAGGTAATTGATGACATAAGAGGAGGAAAAGGGAAGTATTATCGCTTTTATCCTTTACTAGAAAAACATCCGGAGCACCTACTAGACTTCGACATCAATTACTTGAGGTCACGACGACTGAAGCGAAGTTTCGGTGAAGCATTTCATGTATTTATTAGTGGCAAGGGTGGCTATACTCCTATTCATAATGCAAGTTCACCCAATATTTTTGTACAGTGTTATGGCGAGAAAAAATGGGTAATGTACCCAAAAGATTATTTCTGTGTGATCGATCCAGCCCCTGCTCGCAATATGTACAGAAGTGCTCCTTTAAGAAATGGTATTGATTTTAATTCATTCGAAAAAAACTACAAAGATTATCCATTATATCAATGGATTGATAGCTATACTGTACACCTGAAACCAGGCGATGTATTTTACAATCCTCCCTTTATGTGGCATACAATTCAAAACCCAACTGATAGTATTGGAGTTGGATACCGCTATATTAAAATGAGCCACGCATTTCGAATGGCTCCACTTTATTATTTTTTAGAATTATTTGCTTTTAATCCTCCTTTTTGGGTAACCTATAGAAATTACGCAGACCTCAACCTTATACACATGGCGGAGACTGGCATGCTAAAAGAATATTTAAAAAATAAGGGGAAAGATAAAATCACTTCAACAGTTGAATAATAGATTAAAATTCTTTCAAATTCAATTTACGCAACAGATGAAAGTTGGAATATTTTTAGAAATAATAAAAAATAAATCTACTTCTTTTTTGAAGATTTTTTCTTCGACTTAGATTTAGTTCTTGTACGGGCTTGTTTTTTCTTAGTCACTAATTTCTCAGCGTCACCTACAGAAACTTTTACTTTATTATTAAGTAATTTAACCACATCGGTCTTTAAAAAAAGAGCAATTTTC
>Ga0214919_10002074_pt1 | contig 31961 bp, 23 predicted proteins | sample LL1503_MetaG_FD_177994 | JGI IMG/M metagenome (GOLD analysis project Ga0214919, IMG submission 177994) | Freshwater microbial communities from Lake Lanier, Atlanta, Georgia, United States - LL-1503 | ecosystem: Environmental > Aquatic > Freshwater > Lake | place: USA: Georgia | collected... | reverse complement strand
TTTTATTCGAAGTATATCCTCCATTTGTTGCGACTACATTAAAAGTATAATTTGTACCATTAGTTAATTGACTTATAGTTGCTACTGAATCAGTTACTACTATTTGTGATTGTAGAACAGAAGTGCTAGTTACGGTATAAGATGGTTCAAGACGACTATTAACTGGTTTTGTCATAGTTAGTGTAATTGTACCATTACCTGCTACTGCTTCAATTGTTGGTTCCACAAATTGAGTAGGTGTAAATGATGAAGATTGAGCTTGTGAAGAATATGCTCCATATGTTGCTATTACAGTAAAACTATGAGAATTATTTGTTAAACCAGATACAGTTGTTGATGTTACACCATTAGGTTGTAGAGTTGCAGCTAGTTGTTGATTTGAAATACTTATATTATAAGTTATAGTTGTAGTATCTGGAGCATTATTTGGTGCTGTCCAAGATATAACAGCTTGATCACTAAAAGTGCCAGGGACTACGATTATACCTGTTGGTAATGCAAGTTGTCTAGGTATTACTTGAGAAGATTGAGCTTGTGAAAAAATAGATGAATTTGAGTTATTTGATGCTCTTACGATAAAAGTACGAGCTGTATTTGATAATCCTGATATAATTGCTTCTCTTCTTTGTTCTGGTATTAGTGTATTATATTGTATTGTTGCATCAGTAGGAATATTTTCTATGGTATAAATTGTAGTAGATGGAGTATTATTTGGTACTGTCCAAATTAGTCTAACTTGGCCAACATTATCGCCAGTGGTTGCTGATACAATTGTGGGTACTGGAATAGTAGATACTGAAGATTGAACTTCCTGTGAAGTCAAATTTGCATTATTTGTTGCTATTACAGTAAAAGTATAAGATGTACCGGGTGATAAATTAGATACAATTGCTGATCTATTAGTTATTACTGGTGTTCCAGCAGTAGGACTACTTGTTACTGTATATGTTAATGATCCTGCTGCACCAATATTTTCTGGTACATCCCAAGTTATATTAGCTTGAGTATTAGTTAGTAGGGTTGCTGTTACATTTCTGGGTACAGTAGGTGCACTAGATTCACCAGATCCACCAGATCCACCAGATCCACCAGATCCACCAGATCCACCAGATCCACCAGATCCACCAGATCCACCAGATCCACCAGATCCACCAGATGTAGCTGCTGTTGTTACTTGAGTAGATTCAGCTTCTGAAAACAAATTTTCAGAATTTATTGCTCTTACAGTAAAAGTATAAGTTGTACCGGGTGATAAATCAGGTACATATGCTGATCTATTAGTTATTACTGGTGTTCCAGCAGGAGGATAACTTGTTACGTCATACCTTATTATTTCTGCAGCACCAATATTTTCTGGTACATCCCAAGTTATATTAGCTTGAGTATTAGTTGGTTGGGTTGCTGTTACATTTCTGGGTACAGTAGGTGGTCCAATAGGCATTACAGTAATGGTTTTATTCGAAGTATATCCTCCATTTGTTGCGACTACATTAAAAGTATAATTTGTACCATTAGTTAATTGACTTATAGTTGCTACTGAATCAGTTACTACTATTTGTGATTGTAGAACAGAAGTGCTAGTTACGGTATAAGATGGTTCAAGACGACTATTAACTGGTTTTGTCATAGTTAGTGTAATTGTACCATTACCTGCTACTGCTTCAATTGTTGGTTCCACAAATTGAGTAGGTGTAAATGATGAAGATTGAGCTTGTGAAGAATATGCTCCATATGTTGCTATTACAGTAAAACTATGAGAATTATTTGTTAAACCAGATACAGTTGTTGATGTTACACCATTAGGTTGTAGAGTTGCAGCTAGTTGTTGATTTGAAATACTTATATTATAAGTTATAGTTGTAGTATCTGGAGCATTATTTGGTGCTGTCCAAGATATAACAGCTTGATCACTAAAAGTGCCAGGGACTACGATTATACCTGTTGGTAATGCAAGTTGTCTAGGTATTACTTGAGAAGATTGAGCTTGTGAAAAAATAGATGAATTTGAGTTATTTGATGCTCTTACGATAAAAGTACGAGCTGTATTTGATAATCCTGATATAATTGCTTCTCTTCTTTGTTCTGGTATTAGTGTATTATATTGTATTGTTGCATCAGTAGGAATATTTTCTATGGTATAAATTGTAGTAGATGGAGTATTATTTGGTACTGTCCAAATTAGTCTAACTTGGCCAACATTATCGCCAGTGGTTGCTGATACAATTGTGGGTACTGGAATAGTAGATACTGAAGATTGAACTTCCTGTGAAGTCAAATTTGCATTATTTGTTGCTATTACAGTAAAAGTATAAGATGTACCGGGTGATAAATTAGATACAATTGCTGATCTATTAGTTATTACTGGTGTTCCAGCAGTAGGACTACTTGTTACTGTATATGTTAATGATCCTGCTGCACCAATATTATCTGGTTCATTCCAACTTATACTAGCTCGAGTATTAATTTCTAGGATTGCTGTTACATCTTTGGGTACACTAGGTTGTCCAACAGGCATTGCACTTACTTCAGTTGATGATACACCATAGTCTCCAATATTTTTTGCACTTACTTTAAAAGAATATGTTATACCATTTGTTAATTCAGTTACTTTTTCAAAACGTTTTGTATCATTAGTTAAACTATATTCTGTCCAAGTTGTAGAAGCTGTTTTTGTTTCAATTTTATAATTAGTAATATTTCTTCCACCAGTTGATGATGGGGGATTCCAAGATAAGTCTACAAAACCATTACCAGGTCTACTAGTTAAATTTAGTGGTGCAGTAGGTACAGTATATGGTATTACAGTTAGTACACTTGATGGTACACTAGTACCCACATTATTTCTTGCCGATACTTTAAAATAATATGTTGTATTATTTATTAATCCAGTTACTGTTTTAGAAAAATCTAAATCATTAGCTGAAAAATCAGTCCAAGTTGAATTTGATGCATTTGTTGTACTTCTTTGAATAAGGTAACTTGTTACTGGTCTACCATCAGTAATATCTTGTAACCAGTTTACTGTAGCTTCACCATTACCTGCAGTTAAAGAAGAAATTATTGGTTGATTAGGCACAGTTATTGCTCTTACTGAATCAGAGTGAATAGATGGATCCGAATTAAGCGTTGCGTTTTTTGCTATTACAGTAAAAGTATGAAATATACCATTTGATAAATCAGTTACTGTTATTGTTGTAGGTGTACTTGGTAAATTATTAGTTTTATAAGGTACAGTACCTTGAACGTTAGGATAGGTACTTTGATAAGTATGTACGATATAACCTGTTATAGAAGAACCACCATTAAATGTTGGTACTAACCAACTTACAGTAGCTTGATTATTAGTAAGTACACTTACTGACGGTTTTCCGACTTGACTAGGATTAGTAATTACACCTAGTGTTGTTGTAGTTATAACGTTTGAATATATACCATCACCATTATTATATCTTGCATACATTCTAAAAGAATATAGTGTAAATTGCGATAATTCAATTACTAGTTTTGATTTTATTATCGAATTAAACTCAATTAAACTATCAACTGCCCAATCAACTAAATTTGTTTTTCTTTCAATTATATAACTTATTATACCAGTAGTATTTGTTGGATGATTCCAATTTACCGTAGCTTGACCATTACCAGCGACTACTGATGTAATTGTAGGTGCAAAATTAGAAGCTACTGGTCTTGCAGAGATATCAATTGAATTTGTACCATTACCCGCAGCATTTATTGCATATACTCTAAATTTATATGTTATACCATTATTTAATCCAGATACTCGTTTAAAACGTGTTGTAGCATTAGTTGAACTATCAAAATCCCAAGTCATTGAATCAATACTTTTTTGAATTACATAACTACTGATATCTCTACCATTATTTACAGGTGCATTCCAAGATAAGTCCACTAAACCATTACCTGGCACAGCAGTAAGTGTTGGTGCACTAGGTACAGTAAATGGTATTACAGTTACTACATTTGAAAATGGACCAATACCCGCAAGATTTGTTGCATATACTCTAAAATAATATAGTGTACCATTTGTTAATGAAGTTATACTTTTAGATAATGTTGAATTAGTCTCTGTACTAGTACTATAAGTAGCAAAGCCAGATGTTGTACTTCTTTGAATTATATAATTACTGATATCTCTACCATTACTACTTGGTGCATTCCAACTTAAGTCCACTAAACCATTACCTGCTACTGCAGCAAGTGTTGGTGCACTAGGTACAGTAAATGGTGTTACTGGATCAGATTGAGGTGATTCAGGGGAATCTCCTACTGCATTTGTTGCTATTACAGTAAAAGTATAAGATGTATTAAATGATAAATCAGTTATTGTTAAAATTGTTGGTACTGCTTGTTGAAATCGAGGTGATGATGATAAATCTGTCAGACGATCAACAGTATACTGAGTTTTAATAAGTGTACTACCTTGATAAGTCTTTACGCTATAACGTGTTATCATAGAACTCGTAATTAAAGTAGATGATCCCGGTGGCGCTGTCCATATTACATTAGCTTGCCTATTATTAATTAAAGTTACCGATGGCTTTGGTGGTGTAACAGTAACAGTATCAGTTAACAAAGTATGTATATAAAGCATTTGATTAGAGGCTTGTGACTCGCTTGAACCATCTCTTGCAAATACCTGAAACCAATAATTTACTCCAGTTGTTAAACTAATTACTATAGTTACAGTATTACCAACACGAGTAAATGTATTCGCAAATTTGGTCTCGTAACCTCTCGAGGTGTGATTGTAAAGGTATATTCTATAACTTGTTGAAGTACCAGATTGAGTCAAAATTATAGTAGCATTATCTGTACTTGGATTACGAGTTATACTTTGTACAACTGGTGCACTAGGTGTATTAGTAGCAAAATCTTCTCTAAATGTAACAGATTTTGGTGAATTGCTTGATATATTTGATTCATTACAATATTTAAATATGTAATAAAATACAAATAATATAATAAAAATAACTATATATTTTCTCATTAATGTAATTTATATAAAAATAATTTCTTAAAATATTTTTATTTTTATTTTTTATTTCTTGGTTAAATAGTATTATTGGGTCAACTAGAAAGTAGTTAAATAATACTTTGTTGATGCATATTGTTTAATTACTTTTTATTATTTTATTTATTAAAAATATTACTAAATAAAATAAAACTATTATATAAATTAATATATTTTTACTTAATATTCTTATATGTACAATATTTGATTCTTGACCAAAATCATTACTATTTTTGATTATTTGATAAATTAATTGATTTGAATGATTTAGTATTAGATATATTAAATAAGGATTACTTGATATTGCTGTTTGATGTGAATATTTGTTTTGATGGTTCTGGTAGCATAATGATAAATATAGTTGTATTTCAATTTTACTAGGTGTATTACTAATACCTACTAACATTACCATACATAGACATATTATTACTTGAATATACACCAGTAGGTAATTTATTAAGATGAGTATTAGGTGCTTTTGTTTGTATTTGTGTAACATTCCAAAAAGATTCGATTGTAGGACCAGAACTAGCATCATTAGCAAAATAATTATCCTGACCAGGACCAGGGCCAGAACCAGAATTAGCATCATTAGCAAAATAACTATCCTGACCAGGACTAGGACTAGGACTAGAACCAGAACCAGAACCAGAACCAGAACCAGAACCAGAACCAGAACCAGAACCAGAACCAGCATCATTAACAATAGCATTAGTAAAATAACTATCCTGACCAGGGCTAGCATCAGCACCAGCACCAGCACCAGCACCAGCATCAGCACCAGCACCAGCACCAGCATCAGCACCAGCACCAGCACCAGCACCAGCACCAGCACCAGCACCAACACCAGCACCAGCACCAGCACCAGCACCAGCACCAGCACCACAACCAGCACCAGCACCAGCACCAGCACCAGCACCAGCACCAGCACCAGCACCAACACCAGCATCAGCACCAGCACCAGCACCAGCATCAGCACCAGCACCAGCACCAGCACCAGCACCAGCACTAAGACTAGGACCAACACCAAGACTAGTACCAACACCAGGACCAGAACCAGCATCATAAACAATAGCATTAGTAAAAAAACTATCTGAAATAGGACTAGGACCAGGACTATTAGTAATGGTAGATGGTATTACTATAGGAGTAGATACAGCAGATGCGGTTGAATTACCTGCAGCATTTGTTGCTACTACAGTAAAAGTATAAGCAGTACCGTTAGTTAATCCATTAACTGTTGCTGTTGTTGTTGTACCAGTTGTTGTTGTTTGTCCTCCACTACTTGTTACAATATAACCTGTTATTGCTGAACCATTATTTGCTGGTTCAGTCCAAGTTACATTAGCACTACCATCATAAGCAGTTACTGTTTGAATTATTGGTGCACTAGGTACAGTAAATGGTATTACTGAATTAGATATAGCAGAGGCTGCTGAAGTACCTGCCGCATTTATTGCTTTTACAGTAAAAGTATGAATAGTACCATTAGTTAAGCCTGTAACTGTTGCTGTTGTTGTTGTACCAGTTGTTGTTGTTTGTCCTCCACTACTTGTTACGGTATAACCTGTTATTGCTGAACCATTACTTGCTGGTGCAGTCCAAGTTACAGTGGCTTGAGTATTACCAGCAGTTACTGTTTGAATTGTTGGTGTACTAGGTACAGTAAATGGTATTACTGCAGGAGTAGATGGAGCAGATGGGGCTGAAAGACCTGCAGCATTTGTTGCTTTTACAGTAAAAGTATAAGCTGTACCGTTAGTTAAGCCTGTAACTGTTGCTGTTGTTGTTGTACCAGTTGTTGTTGTTTGTCCTCCACTACTTGTTACGGTATAACCTGTTATTGCTGAACCATTACTTGCTGGTGCAGTCCAAGTTACAGTGGCTTGAGCATTACCAGCAGTTGTTATTACAATTCTTGGTGCACTAGGTACAGTAAATGGTATTACTGGAGGAATAGATGGAATAGATGTGGATGAAGTACCTGCCGCATTTGTTGCTGTTACAGTAAAAGTATATACAGTACCATTAGTTAATCCAGTAACTATTGCTGTTGTTGTTGTACCATTAACAATTTTTTTTATTCCTCCAGGACTACTTGTTACAGTATAAGTTGTTATTGGTGAACCACCATTACTTGTTGGTGCTATCCAATTTACATTAGCTCTACCATTATCAACTATTACTGTTTGAATTGCGGGTGCACTAAGTGGTGCAATAGGTGTTCCTGTAATAGGTGGACTATTGGCTGTAATATATGATTCAATACCTAGGACATTAATATATTTTGCTTCTACAGTTAATGAATAAGGAACACCATTTTGTACAGTAAATGTTGTTGTATTTGCACTAATAATATTATTAGATTGAAATATTCCATTATTTTTTATGAGATAACCTGTTATAGGAGCACCTAAATTTGTTGGTTGAGTCCAAGTTAGCTGAACTGTACCATTTTGTGCGCCGAGAGTTAAAGTTCCCCGAACAGTAGTTGGTGGAGTAGGTGCTTGGAAATGCTTATAAGATGGAGATTTAGCAGATTCTAATGAATTACCTAGTATATTTTTTGCAATTACAGTAAAAGTATAACGTGTACCATGTAATAAATTAGTTACTATTATAGGTTTTGTTAAAGAATTGGTAGTTTGAAAAGCTACAAGTTCGCCCTCTTTATAAGTTTTTACGCTATAACCTGATATAGGATAACCACCATTGCTCGCATCTGTCCAATTTACAGTAACTTGATTATTAGATACAGTTACGAATACATCAATTGGTGCAGTAGGTATACTAGTACCTGGTAAACTATATATATAATCTACTTCATTAGAGTTTGGTGAGTTACCTGAACTATTTGTTGCATACATAACAAAATAATAACTTGTTCCAATTGTTAAGTAAGGAATTGGTGCAGACCTAGCAGAAGAATTAAATGTTAATTCATTCCACCTTTTAGTAGATCGATTAAAGATTTTTAATTTATAATTTGATGCAGGAGATGCCTCCCAAGTTATAGTAGCCATACCCATAACTGGACCTGCACTTATAGTTTTTATAACTGGTGCACTAGGACGAGCACTACTAAAATTTTCTTTAATATTTTCATCTTTTGTTTCATTACAATATTTAAATATGTAATAAAATATAAATAATACAATAAAAATAAGTATATATTTTCTCATTAATTTAAATTATATAAAAATTATTCTTAAAATATTTTTTAAATTACTTTTTATTATATAAATTAACATATTTTTACTTAATATTCTTATATATATAATATTTGATTCTTGACCAAAATGATTGCTATTTTTAATTATTTGATAAATCAATTGGTTTGAATGATGTAGTATTAGATATATTAGATAAGGATTACTTGATATTGGTGTTTAATGTAAATACTTGTTTTGATGGTTCTGATAGCATAATGATAGATATAGTTGTATTTCAATTTTACCAAATGTATTACTAATACCTACTAACATTAGCATACATAGACATATTATTACTTGAATATATACCAGTAGGTAATTTATTAGGATGAGTATTAGGTGCTTTTGTACGTATTTGTGTGATATTCCAAAAAGATTCGAGTGAAGGAAGAGCAACAACAACATTAGAACCTATACCAGTACCCGTATTAGTACCATCAGTTTGTGATTGTTGTGCTGCTGGGGTTACAGCTTGTTGTGCTACTACTGCTGCGGTTGCTGCTTCTTGTGCTACTACTGTTGCTGTAGCTTCTTGTGTTGTTGCTGTTGCTACCGCTTCTTGTGCTATTGCTACTGCGGTTGCAGATTCTTGTGCTGCTGTTGCTGTTGTAACTTCTTGTGCTGCTGCGGCTATTGCTGCTTCTTGTGCTATTGTCGCTTTTTGTGCTGTTGCTGCTGCTATTTCTGCTGCTGTTCTTGCTTCTTGTGCTGTTCTAGCTTCTTGTACGGCTGCTGCTGCTGTTTCTGCGGCTGCTGCTATTGTTGCGGCTTCTCTCGCTGCTACTGCAGCAGCTTCTCGTGCTACTACTGCTGCTGCTGCTTCTGCTGCTGCTGTTTCTTCTGCTGTGGCTAATGCTGCAGCTGCTGCTATTGATGCTTGAGCTGCTGCTGCTGCTTCTGCTGCTGCTACTTCTGCTGCTTCTTGTGCTGCTCTTGCTTCTTGTGCTGCTCTTGCTACTCTTTCTGCTTCTCTTATAGCTTCTTGTGCTATTGCTGCTTCTTGTGCTGCTCTTGCTTCTTGTGCTGCTCTTGCTTCTTGTGCTGCTCTTGCTTCTTGTGCTGCTGTTGCTTCTCTTGCTTCTTGTGCTGCTCTTGCTTCTTGTGCTGCTCTTGCTTCTTGTGCTGCTTCTTGTGCTGCTCTTGCTTCTTGTGCTGCTATTGCTTCTTGTTCTGCTTTTGCTTCTTGTGCTGCTTTTGCTTCTTGTTCTGCTCTTGTAGCTTCTTGTGCCGCTACTTCTGCTGCTGCTGCTGCTGCTTGTTGGGCTTCTGTTGCTTTTTCTGCTTCTTGTGTTGCTCTTATAACTTCTTGTGCTGCTGCTACTTCTGCTGCTACTGCTGCTTCTGCTGCTGCTGATGCTACTGCTGCTGCTTCTACTGCTTTTTTAGCTTCTTGTACTGCTGCTACTTCTGCTGCTGCTGATGCTACTGTTGCTGCTTCTGCTGCTTTTGTAGCTTCTTGTGCTGCTACTAGTTCTGCTACTGCTGCTACTTCTGCTGCTGCTGATGCTACTGCTGCTGCTGCTGCTACTCTTGCAGCTTCTTGTGCTTGTGCTGCAGCTGCAGTTGATGCAGCATCACGTTCTTTTTGTGCTATTGCTGCAGCTAATGCAGCTTCTTGTTCTGCTTGTATTGCTGCTGCTGCTGCTGCTGCTGCTTGTTGTGCTGCTGCTACTCTTGCAGCTTCTTGTTGTGCTGCTGCTACTCTTGCAGCTTCTTGTGCTGTTGCTGCTTTTAGCGCTTCTTGTGCTGCTGCTGCTGCTGCTGTTGCTGCTGCTGCTGTTGCTGCTGCTGCTGTTGTTGTTGCTGCTTGTGCTGCTGCTGCTGCTGCTGCTGCTGCTTGTCGTTCTATAGCAGCAGTAGCAGCTTCTTGTGCTGCTGCTTGCCGTCCTGCAGCAGCAGCAGCAGCTTCTTGTGCTGCTGCTTGCGCTGCTGTTGTTGCTACTGCTGCTGCTGCTGCTGCTTTAGCGTTTGCTACTTGTGCTGCTGCTGCTGCTTGTCTTGCTGCTCTTGCTACTGTGGCTCTTGCTGCTGCTGCTGCTGCACCAGGTTGTGCGTTAGCAACTGCATTTCGCAACTGTATCTGCTGCAATTGCCGGTTTTGCTGTTGCTGTCGCCGCTGCTGCTCTTGCTGTTGTCGTTGCTGCTTCTGCGTCTCCCGCTGTATCTGCTGCACCTGCCGCTGTTGCTCCTGTTGTCGCCGCTGCTGCTCCTGCTGTCTGCGCTGCTGCTCCTGCTGTCGTCGCTGTTGCTCCTGTTGCTGCTGCTGCTGTTGCGCCTGCTGCTGGCGCTGCACCTGCTGGCGCCGCTGCTGCTCCTGCTGGCGCCGCTGTTGCTCCTGTTGTTGCCGCTGCTGCTCCTGCTGGCGCCGCTGCTGCTCCTGCTGCTGGCGCCGCTGCTGCTCCTGCTGCCGCCGTTGCTGCTCCTGCTGCCGCTGCTGCTCCTGCTGCTGGCGCCGCTGCTGCTCCTGTTGCCGCCGCTGCTGTTCCTGCTGCCGCTGTTGCTGCTCCCGCTGTTGCTGCTTCTGCTGTTGCTGCTCCCGCTGTTGCTGCTCCCGCTGTTGCTGCTCCCGCTGTTTCTGCTGTTGCTGCTCCCGCTGTTGCTGCTCCCGCTGTTGTTGCTCCCGCTGTTTCTGCTGTTGCTGCTCTCGCTGTTGCTGCTCTCGCTGTTGCTGCTCCCGCTGTTGCTGCTCCCGCTGTTGCTGCTGTCTCTGCTGCTCCTGTTGCAGCCTCTGCTGCTCCTGCTGCCGCTGTTGCTGCTGCCTCTGCTGCTCCTGCTGCCTCTGCTGCTCCTGCTGCCTCTGCTGCTCCTGCTGCCTCTGCTGCTCCTGCTGCCGCTGCTGCTCCTGCTGCCGCTGTTGCTGCTGCACTTGTTGCTGCGACAGCTGCATATTCGACTGACCAAAATCTTCTTTAATATTTTCATCTTTTGTTTCATTACAATATTTAAATATGTAATAAAATATAAATAATACAATAAAAATAACTATATATTTTCTCATTAATTTAAATTATATAAAAATTATTCTTAAAATATTTTTTAAATAATAAAGTAAAAAAATATTAGATAGACATATTATTATTTATAGTGTACTACTATCATCATCATCATCATCATCATCAGTATTATTAGTATTATTAGTATTATTAGTATTAATATTATTTGGTTTATTTTTTTTTATTATTGCAAATACTATTAATATCATAATTAAAAATAAAATAATACCTACTGGTATAAAATGCCCAGGAATGGGTATATAACGATAAACTCTACTCATTTCTTCAATTTCTTCTGCAGAACGTTTTTTTTCATTAGCTATTATATTATCAATTATATCTTGTGTTGGTTGTACGATTCCTACTGTAAAAGGTCCATCTCTAAAAATTAATTGTAGATATTTTAATCTATTATGTTCTTTTTCTGTCATTAGGAATCTTCTAAACGATGATATTTTTCTCTTTAGTAATTCTAGTTCTATGTAGGCACTGTAACGAGCCATTCTGTCAACGTTTATAATATCGTCTTTTATGCCGGTAGCTACTATTTCTATTCCGCTAGCATCTTTATTTTTAAAGTAGTTAATTCCTTCTGCATTAGCGCGATTTTGTAATTCTTGCTCAATAAATGGGGGCTTTACAAAGTAGTGGACTATTATCTCGTCAACTAATTGTGATGTAGGTTTATGTATTAATAGAAATAATACAACTATTACTAAAAATATTATAAATAATATAGTATACATTATTATAATATATATTATATATTTTTTTAAAAAGTAAAAAAATATCCTAATAACAAAATAGAAATTATTATAATAAAGAAATAAATGATAGTTAATAATTATAAAAAAAATTGAAATTTTAAGTTTATATATGTTGCTAAATAAATTATTGGAATACAGGAACAGCACAGACACAGCAAACGATATGGACCATTCTCCGTCTCAACTGGAGTTTATCAGAGCGCGCAATACGCTTTTGCGCAATCCATATCGACTCGAAGCATGTCAATATGCTCACTGTATGCGAGTTATCCATCCTGAACTTGTGGCTCGACCAGTTGAGCCTCGACCAGTTGAGCCTCGACCAGTTGAGCCTCGACCAGTTGAGCCTCGACCAGTTGAGCCTCGACCAGTAGAGCCTCAGCCAGTTAAGACTGGACTTGCAGCTAAACACGCGGCGCTTATCAAAGCATACCGTATGCGAGTTTCTCAACAAGTTGTCAAGCAGCCAGTTGTGAAGTCGCCAATTGTAAAGCCGCCAGTCAAGAAGCCGCCAGTTATTAAGCGACAAAGTGATGGATCGATCATCGCATATTTTGAAGATGGAACTCAAATCACGTATTACGCTGATGGAACTTACATCAGATATAATACGGATGGATCTCGTGACCATTACACCCCATCAAACGGAAAATTCTTTCGTATCCGTTATGCTGGGTGGTATCGGCGTCCTGTCTGATAACATCAACTTGATTCTTTTCAAGTTGTCTCTATTAAGTATATCAAATTTTTGATATTCTTGAAAGAGATATAATACTTATTTAATTTAATTCTATAATATTTATTTTTATGATGCATTATAAATATTATTTAGTTTATTTATTTGTCATTACCTTTATTATTATTACAATAATTAAAAATAAAATAAAATAGTAAAAAAAATGATGGGGTGTACTTTGTCCTGATACATTTGATGAGTTTTGTGATAATCTTAGTGCATTTGAAAATTTTTCTTGTGGTAATTGTGCTTTTTTCATATAATTTATATTATAAAATAATTATTTTAAAAATATTGATTTTAAAATAATTTATAATAAAATATATTGTAATAATGAAAATTATAGCAATTTGTGGATTTCAAGGTTCTGGTAAAGATACATTAGCCAATATATTAATAAAAAAATATGGTTATAAAAAATTAAGTTTTGGTGGTACTGTAAAAGATGTTGTTTCTATTATTTTTAATTGGGATAGAAAAATGTTAGAAGGTGATTCTAAAGAATCAAGAGAATGGAGAGAAAAAGTGGATGATTGGTGGTCTGAAAAATTAGGGATTAATAATTTAACTCCGCGATATATTCTACAACAAGTAGGAACTGATTTATTCAGAAATCATTTTCATAAAGATATTTGGATAAATTGTATTGAAAAAAAATTACTTGATTATGATAAAATTGTTATTACAGATTGTCGATTTCCAAATGAAATTAACATTTTAAATAAATATAATGCAACTATTATACAAATTTATCGTGGTAATTTACCAGAATGGTTTAATGATGTTAAACTAGGTAAAAAAGAACCACCTAATGAATTACATGAAAGTGAAACTAGTTGGATTAAAGAACCATTTAATTATAGTATTAAAAATAATGGTACATTTATAGAACTTGAAAATAAAATAGAAAATATTATAAATTTAATAAAATAAAAATATTTATTTATAAAAATATGGTTTATGTAAAAGAAAAAATATATTATATATATATTATAAATGAATACAAAAATAACTATAAATGATACTATTCCGTTAGATATTTATCAAACTTGGATGACTAAAGATTTACCACCTGGAATGATTAGTGCTGTAATTAAATTAAAAAAAGATAATCCACAATTTAAATTTCATTTATTTGATGATAATGATTGTAAAAAATTTATTAAAGACTATTTTGGAACAAAAATTTATGATACGTATGAAAATTTAATTCCAGGTGCATATAAAGCGGATTTATGGAGATATTGTATTTTATATAAATATGGTGGTATTTATATTGATATTAAGTTTCATACTAATAAGTTTAATTTAAAACAATTAACAGATAATAATAACAATTATTTTGTTAAAGATAGAGAGGGTCATTGGGAAAAGAATGAAATTGGTATTTATAATGGATTTATGATTACAAAACCAAAAAATCACATTTTTTTAAATTGTATAAATGAAATTGTTGAAAATGTAAAATCAGGTACTATGGGAATAAATTCATTATATCCTACAGGACCTGGTTTACTAGGTAAATTTTTTAAAAATACAGATAATTTTTTATTACAATTTTCAAAAGATGCTTGGCATATTGAATATAATGGTACAAATATTTTATCAATGTATGAAAATTATCGTTCAGAACAATCAGAAAATGAATGTATTCCACATTATACAGTATTATGGGGAAAAAAGCTTATATATAAAAATGCATTTGATAAAATAAAAGTAGATAGACAATTATTATTTGATATTATGTTAATGAAAAATATTAAAACTTTGATTCCACCTAAAATATATCAAGTTCATTTAGATTCAGTTTTAACACAAAAAACTAAAAATAAATCAAAAAATATTCAAGAAAGTTTACCTAATTTTGGATATTTTTTATTTAATTTATATGATTGTGGTGAATTTATTAGAAAAAATTTTGATCCTAACATTTATACAACTTATATAAATTTAAAACATATTAAAAATAAATTAGATTTATGGAAATATTGTATTTTATATAAAAATGGTGGTATATATATAGATTTAAATTATAATTTAACAGAAGAATTTAATATTTCATTATATTTATTTAAAAATTTTTATCTTAAAGATAATAATATTAATTTTATTGTTCCTGATTTAATAATATCAGAAAAAGGTAATAAAAAATTATTAAATTGTATTGAAAAAATAGTAATAAATGTTAAAGAAAATAATTATGGTTCTGATTGGTCAGAAATTTCACATTCATCTCTTATAACTTCTGAATTTAGTGATTTTGATTTAGAAAATATAGAACTAATATTAAAAGATAATAAAGTTTATCACGATAATGTTGTTATAATTGATAATATTAATGATGATTATTATACATTAGAAGATTCAAATTTATATTCTTGGCAAATGAAAAAAATATATTAGCCTCATCAAGACTTTATTTAAACTATTTATTACTAATAATGAAGAACTCGCAAAAAATTATAAATCTAATCATGAACAGTACCAAGTCTATTGGCTTTATGGTATAATCGAACAGAACTTATTCTAGTAAAGAGAAGGTTGTAGTTAAGATGTTAATGAATCAGGATCGTTAAACAAGTCGACTGCATAAAACTATCCGAATAAAATCAAAGAGGTGTAAAGAAAAAATTATTTAATAATATAATATATGAATTTATATAATATTATTAAATCTAATGATTTAAAATTATTTTCGCCATTTATAGAAGGTGGGACAACAAAATTAAAAAAAGAAGAACTAATAAAAGTAAGTAATATTATGAAAAACTATAAAAAAAATGAGAAAACATTTAATTTTGATAATCAAGAAATTAATTTAGATGACGAACAATATACAGTAGTTACTAGTAAACCAAATCAAAATATAAGAATTATAGCAGGTGCAGGTTCAGGTAAAACGACAACTATTTTATGTAGAGTTAAATATCTTATTGATAATTTTACAACACCAAATAGAATTTTAATCTTAACTTTTAATAAAGACTCATCTGAAAATCTTAAAAAAAGAATTATTAAATTATTTGATTTTAAAATTAATATTGATATTTATACAATTGATGCTTTCTGTTGTTTATTATATCATAAATTTCACCAACAAAAAACATATATATCATTATCCGAATATGTTTTAATTGGTAGAAAATTAATGATGGAATATGGAAGTGAAATTTCATCAAAATATAATTACATATTTTTTGACGAATTCCAAGATGTAAATTCAAAACAATTTGATATTTTAAACGAATTTGTAAAAAATGGTTGTTATTTAACTGTTATTGGTGATGATGCGCAAAATATTTATCAATTTAGAGGAACAGATAATTATTTTTTAATTAATTTTGATAATATCTTTAATAATTGTTCTACATATACATTAACAACAAATTATAGAAGTAATCAACTTATAGTTAAATTAGCAAATAATATAATAAATTTTAATGAAAATCAAGTAAAGAAAATAATGAAAACATATAATGAAAAAGGATTCCGTCCTAAATTTATTTTATCAGAAACAGAAGATAAACAAAATGAATTTATAATTAATAAAATAAATAAATTAATAGAAGAAGGAATTAATTTAGATGAAATAGTAATTCTATCACGAAATAGTTATCATTTAAAAATTATGGAAACAGAGTTAACTAAATATAATATACCATTAGTTTCTTGTATTACCGATAAAATAGGTGATAATATTAAAAAATTATTAGAACCTAATAAAGTAACAGTTACAACTATTCATAAATCGAAAGGATTAGAATGGTCTTATGTTTTTATACTTGGTTTTTGTAATCAACATTTTCCTTCACATTTAAATAATAATATTAAAAATATTGAAGAAGAAAGACGTCTTTTTTATGTTGGTGTTACAAGAGCTAAAAATAGATTATATTTAATGTCAACTCATTCGGAAATACCGATATCTTGTTTTATTAAAGAAAATGTAGATTATATTAAAATGGTTTATAATCCAGAAAATTCTAAACCATCTTTTAATATATTTGAAACTATAGATGATAATACAATTAAACAAAAATATAGTGTAACTGATATTATTCTTTTGTTAAATACTGAAGTTATAGATGAAATGAGAACAAATAATTTTATTATTGATTTTGATATTGAATGTACTGATTTAATTAGTTCACTTGATTTAGATAATAAAATAGAATTTAGTGAAGAAATTAAAAAAGGAAGTTATGAACCTGATTTTGGTGAATTTGTTGATAGATATATTACACGTCAATTAATAATAAATAAAAATATTCCTTTTAAAGATAATGATACGGTAATGATATTAAATAGTACAAATAATACAGAACTTGAACAAAATGAAGATATTTTAAAATTAATTAATAAAAATCAAATACTAATTAGAGAAAATACATATCCTTCTCATTTTTTAAAAATTCTTAAAGAATCATATATTAATTGTCAAACTAAAAAATCTAATAATTTAGTAATTAAAGATATTTATAATATTTCATTATGTAGAAATTGTAATAATGATAGAAGACGATTAATATATCGAAATATTTTTAATTTATTTAACTATATGTTAAGTAATGGAATAAAAAATAAAATGGATAAATACATAGAAATAATGAATGATCATGATTTAATTTGTAAGAAAATAGTTTATCATAAATTTAAAGATGTTGGAATTTTAATAGGTGAAATTGATTTAATTGATTGGACTGAAGAAACATTAATTGATATTAAATGTTCTGAATCAGATTTTAAATTAGAATGGTATGTTCAATTACTTATTTATTATACATTATTAGAATCAAAAGAACAAGAAAAAATTAAATATTTGGGTATTATAAATATAATGAATGGTAAATATTATAAAATTAAAAAACCAGATTTAAATATTAAATTATTTATAAAATATATTGAATTAATGATAAAACGAGACCAAAATAACTATAGAATTTGTAATAATCCTTTGAAATTAAATAGTTTACAATATATTTTTGAACCAGACAATATTGAAAAATCATATATTCGTTATATTGAAAAAGATAGAAAATATACTATTATTTTAGATACAGAAACAAGTGAATTTTATAAAGATATGTTACAATTAGCATATGTTATTTGTGATGATAACGGTAATGTTATAACAAAAGTTAATAAATATGTTAAAAATAGATTACCTACAAACGATTCTACCAAAATTCACGGAATAGATATTAACAAAATTAAAGCAGAAGGAATAGATTTTAGAGAAGTTATAAATGAATTAGTAAATAATTTGTCAGAATGTAAATATGTTGTCGGACATAATTTACAATATGATTTAACAACTATATTAAATGATATTCGTTCGTATGGTATTCATATTGTTGATGATAATAATAATCCAATATTAAATATATTTAAAAATATTGAATCAAAAGATACAATGCAAATGAATGGTTCTAAAATTAAATTAGAAGCTTTATATGAAAAATTATTTAGAAATAAATTTGATGGTGCGCATGATGCATTAAATGATGTTGAAGCAACTAAAAAAATTTATTTTAAATTATTAAAATAAAAATTGCTTTTTAAAGAATATATTTTATAATAATATATTATAACATGATCAATATTAATGGAAAAATAGACGAATCGTATCGTTACAAAATGGAACCTATTAAAAGTACTATTTGCGGTAAAGGCAATGGTATTTTTACTATAATTCATAATATGCAAACAATAAGTAATCAAATAAATCAACCAGCTAATCTTTTACTTAAATTTTTATCTATTTATAATGGTTCAATTGCAAATGAAGAAAAGATGTCAATAACAGGTGGTTATTCTTCTGATAAACTTCAAAATGATATTCAAGTTTATATAAATTTTATTGTTATTTGTCCTAAATGCACTGTTCCTGAAATAATTCCACAACTAAAAAAAGAGTCAAAAAAAAATATAACACTTGAACTTAAATGTTCTGCTTGCGGAACTGTTTCATCAGTAATTTGTAATAGCAAAAATGAAGCTAAATTATGTGATATGATTATAAAATATCTTGAAAAAAATTCTTGGTCTACAACTAAAGGAACTATGATAATTTCTGATAATAAAATTAAAGAAGATACTTTTTTATCTTGTGAAGAAAATTATGAAAATAAAGATGAGATTAATCCATTTGATTAATAAATTAAAAATTTAATTAATATTAATTATAAAAAAATTTATTTATTTCTAATTTAATTATATAATGGAATCATTTAATTTAGGTAAAAACAATATAATTAATGCATATGGTTTTATAAAACTATTTTATAATTCAAATACACAAGATATTTATCCTTTTAATAGCAATGAAACTAAAATAAATGTAAATGATATATCTAATATTAATCATTCAATAATTAAAAAGGATGATTATATTTTTGTTCTAACAACCGAACAATTTAATAACGCATCTGACCAATCTATGTATTTAACAATATATTTTAAAAATAATTTTTCTTCAATTCCTTATTTTATTATTGAAAAATATAATCCAAATTATATTACAATTGGTTCAAAAAAAAGTATCAGTTTAAATGGTATTGAAAATCTTATATTTAATAATGATAGTAAATTTTTATATCATGAAATGTATGACTCTAGTGTAATTATATGTGAAGATGAAAGAAATAAATGGTCATTAGGTTGTTTAAACAAAACAGATTTATCTACTCTTAATTTTTTATATTTATATTATAATTCATTAGATATTACTTATTGGAAAAAACAGATTGAAACAATAATTTGTAATAAAATTGCAGAAATGGATGATGAAACTCCATTTATTAAAATTTATTTTTTTAATAAAAAAATAGAGTTTTCTGATAACAAACTAAATGAAATAAAATTTACGCCATATAACGTAAGTTTTTCTAATGCTAGAAACAATTTTATTACTAATACAATAGAATATAAGACATGTCAAATTAATCATCTTAATTTTTCTTGGTCTATTTTTATATTTCCAGCAAATGTAAATTGTAATTGTATAAAAATATCCATAAAAACTGATCAAAGTATTCCTGAAATATTTATTAAAGAATATGAAAATTTTGACTGGGAATTATCTGATGATTTAAATAAATGGAAACAAATTTTAAATAATACTAATTTAAAAATGTTATCAATATTAAATAAAAAAACTAATTTTATAATAAATAATAAAGAAAATATATTTCATAATTTAATTAATACATTTTATATTGATAAAGTATATGATGCTTTAATCAATACAGAAATACCTGTAGAAATACCTGTAGAAATACCAATAGAAATACCAATTAAAATTCTAGATGAAATAGAAGATTATATACCAATAGAAGGATCAGTAGAAGCACCTGTTGAAGTACCCGCTGAAACACCAGCTGAAACACCTGTTGAAGCACCAGCTGAAGCACCGGTTGAAGTACCCGCTGAAACACCAGCTGAAACACCTGTTGAAACACCAGCTGAAACACCTGTTGAAACACCAGCTGAAACACCAGCTGAAACACCAGCTGAAACACCAGCTGAAACACCAGCTGAAACACCAGTTGAAGCACCAGTTGAAGCACCAGTTGAAGCACCAGTTGAAGCACCAGTTGAAGCACCAGTTGAAGCACCAGCTGAAACACCAGCTGAAACACCAGCTGAAGCACCAGCTGAAACACCAGCTGAAGCACCAGCTGAAACACCAGCTGAAACACCAGTTGAAGCACCAGCTGAAACACCAGTTGAAGAACTAAATTAAAGCATCTGTTGAAATTATAAAAGTACTAGCAAGCAGATATTAATATTAATGCTATTTAATAGTTTAACTATTTGTTTATTAAATGTTTTAAAATGATATTTATTATAAATATATAATGAGTTTTAATTATTTAACAATTGGTTATAATTGTTCTCCGGCAGCGGCATTAAAAAATTTAAATTTACGTAAGTATGCTCTACCATTTGACTGGACTATTTCTAGTATAACTGCTTTGGAAAAGTGTTTTGAATCTAATTTTGAAAATTTTCATAAAAAACTAGTATTAAACTATAATAAAAGTATACTTATTGATTATTATAATTTTGAATTTCCTCATGACTATCCTCGAACTCAAACTCAAATGACAGATGTTGTAGATAATATAGGTGAAGGTTTATTTCCTGAAGACAATGGTACGTCCATTCTAGATAATTGGAATGATTATTATGAAATTGTATTAGAAAAATATAATAGAAGAATTGAACGATTTAAAAATATTATTAATGATACAAAACCAATTATTGTTTTATGTAGATATAATACAATAGATGTATTAAAATTACAGAATATATTTAAAAAATATTATAACCTAGAAAACATTTATTTTGTTAATTCTTCAAGTGAAATATTTGAAAATGATAAAATTAAAAACATTTATACAGAACAAAATAATGAGTGGAATGATATAAATATATGGAAACAAGGTATTGATGATATTATAAAAAAAATAAATTATACACTTTAATTACTAAAAAAGTATAATATAAAAGACGAAACATTCATATAAACACCAGTCTAAACTGGTGTTAAATTTAAAGAATATAAAAATTGATTTAAAAATGTTTAATTTTATTATTAAAATATATATAATGAGATTAAATTTAATTTTTGCAATAACACCAGAAAATTTATTTGGAATTAATAATCGTTTACCTTGGGAAAAATGTAAAGAAGATCTAGATAATTTTAAAAGTATTACAACTGATGTATTCAATAATAGTTATGTTGTAATGGGTCGAAAAACGTTTGAATCACTACCAAATAAATTAACTGATAGAATTAATGTAGTTATTTCTAAAACATTAAAAACAACTAATGTAGTAATTTCTAAAACATTAAAAACAACTAATGTAGTAATTTCTAAAACATTAGAAATAACTAATGTAGTAATTTCTAAAACATTAGAAGAAGGTAAATATGATTTACTTTTTAATTCATTTGATGAATTTATTAAATCTATTCCATATGATAATAATGCTAAAATATTTGTAATTGGTGGTAAAAGTTTAATTGAAGAATGTTTATCTAAATATAAAAATATAATTGATAATATTTATATTAGTATAATTAACAAAGAAGTAATTGATGGTATAAATAAAGTATATATTGATATTAATTTGGATGATTATAAACAGTATTTAAAAAATATATGTCATAAAAAAGAAGTAACTATATATCATTATAAAATTTCAGAACATCAAGAATTACAATATTTAAATTTATTAAATAAAACAATGATTGGTCAACATCGTCAAACAAGAAATGCAAAAACCTTTTCTATTTTTTCTGAAAATCTTTCATTTGATTTGACTAAAGGATTTCCACTATTAACAACTAAAAAAGTTTTTCTACGTGGTATTTTTGAAGAATTATTATTTTTTATTCGTGGTCAAACTAATAGTAAGCTTTTAGAATCTCAAGGTATTAATATTTGGAAACCAAATACAACTAAAGAATTTATTAATAAATGTGGTTTACCTTATGAGGAAGGTGATATGGGTCCTTTGTATGGTTTTAATTGGAAACATTTTGGAGCAGAATATACAGGATGTAATTCTGATTATACAGGAAAAGGATATAATCAATTGGAATATGTATTATATTTATTAGAAAATGACTCATCGAGTAGACGAATTTTATTAACTGATTATAATCCATCAATAGCAAATCAAGGTGTACTTTATCCTTGTCATTCTATAATTATTCAATTTTATGTTTCTGAAGTTGGGATTAATAAAATGGTTTCAATGAATATGTATCAACGAAGTGTTGATGAATTTCTAGGGTTACCTTTTAATATTGCATCAAATGCATTGTTTTTGCATTTAATTTGCAATACTTTAAATATGAGAACAAAGACAAATAATTATTATCCTGATAAATTAAATATTTTAATGGGCGATTGTCATATTTACGAATCTCATTTAGATGCAGTTAAAGAACAATTACAACGTGTACCATATGATTTACCACAAATACAAATAAAAAATTCTTATAATTCTTTAGAAAACTATAAATGGGAAGATATTGCAATATTAAATTATAATTGTTATTCATCGATTAAAGCAGAAATGATAGTATAAAAAAAATTTAAAAATATTATATCTATATAGTATATATATGAATATTATATTAATTATAATTATATTAATTATTTTTATTTTAATATATAGATGTGCATGTGAATACGTATATAATGATTTAGAATTATTTTCAAATAATACTTTATATGTAGATAAAGATGATTATGATATAATAGAAATTCAAAATTTTCTTACTAATGAAGAATGTGATAAAATAATAGAATTATCTAAAGGAAATATGTTTTCTAGTAAAGTATATAGTCAAAATGAAGATTTATATGATAATAAAACAAGAATAAGTCAACAATGTTGGTTGAATGATAATGATTTATTTATTAAAGATATAACTGATAAAGTTAAATCATATACAAATACACATAATAATTATTTTGAAGACTTACAAGTTGTAAATTATCAACCAGGTGGATTTTTTACACCTCATTATGATGCTTGTGTTGGAAATAAGACTAATTGTGAAAGAATGAATAAAGAAGGACCGCGATATTTAACAGTTTTATTTTATCTAAATGATAATTTTGAAGGTGGAGAAACTATTTTTCCAAAAATAAATAAATTAGTTAAACCTGAAAAAGGTAAAGCTGTTATATTTCAAAATGTAGATAATAATGGTGTTATTATTACCCAAGCTTTACATGGAGGCGAACCAGTAAAAAATGGAGAAAAATGGATTGCAAATAAATGGATTAAACTATAATTAATTGTATAAAATTTAAGTTATTAAGTTATTAAGTTATTAAGTTATTAAATTAGGAAATTGTTCTTCTAAATTATTTATTTTAGTTTCAAAATCTTGTTTTTTTTCAATAGCTCTAAATGGAGGAAGTCTTGGATTAAATTGACGTTTTATTATTTTTTCTGTATCATTAATTTTTTTTTTATTATCTGCACGACTACTAGACCATTTTTTGGGTTGTTTATCTTCTTCTTCTTTAATATATTCTTTTAATGTTTTAATTTTTTTTAACTTATCTTTTTTTAAATTTGTTTTTTCTGTTTCTAAATTTGTTTTTTCTTTATTTTTTTCTATTACTTGATAAGAAAAATCATTATTTACTTCTTTACAAGCATGCTTTCTAATAATTGCAATCATTTCTTCATCCATTTCTTCTTCTGGATATAATTCTTCAAAAGTAGGTTCTGTATTTACATTAGTATTATCTTCGTCATCTGATAAATAATTCATTAATTATAAGTATTTAGAATAAAAAATATATTTATCAAATTTTTTTATTTAATAGATAAAACAAGACCATAAAAATACAGGAGATGTTATAAATTTCATGAAATAATAAAAGATGATAATCCTAACATAATTAGTGTCAAATATCATCATGCCTAAAAAGGTGCAATTATATTTTTTTCACTATTATATGTCCCATTTTTTAGTGAAAAAGGTGTAATAAATTTACTATGAATTTTTAAATCATTTTCTAACATTAGTATATAAATTTATGGAAAATAGAAATAATTTTAGTGAAATATTTAGTGAATTTAAAAGTGAAACTTCTGAAATTTTATTAAAACCTATAAAAATTATAAATATAAATTCTTCTAATAATACACCTAGTTTTATACCACAAAAAGGAGGTTTTTTTAGTTTAACTTCTAGTAATAATAATGATAATAATAATAATGTTACTAAATTAATAAATATGTTAATATCCGATTCTGTTGATAATAATTTTAGTAATTTTAGTAATTCTAGTGCTACTGAAGAATTAAGAAATAAATTAATAAATATGCTACAAGATGGTGGTGGCAAAAAAAAGAAAAAATTTTTATCCCAATCTGATAATCAAAATGAAATAAATAAACATTGTGTATATTATAATAAAATAGATAATTTACCACATTATGAAATAAATCTTGAACAAAATGAAAATAAAAGATATATATATGATAGTTCATTTAAAGGTACTGCTAATACACATATGGGACAAAGAAAAGTAATGTTATCAGAAATGCAATTATTAAATGAATATTATAAATTATATCCTACTGATAGTGTTATAACTATAATAAGTGTTGGTTCAGCAGCTGGACACCATCTCATACAATTAAATGAAATGTATCCTAAAATAAAATGGATATTAATTGATCCATCACCTTTTGATAGAAGATTATTAAAGAGACCAAAAACATATAGAATAATAAATAAATTATTTACTGATGATATATGCGAGCAATTAAAAAAAGAATTAAAAGATGAAAAATTTTTATTTGTAAGTGATATCAGAAGAAATGAAGCAGATTTTGAAGCAGGAGTTATTAGAGATATGCATTTACAATATGATTGGGTAAAAAAATTATTACCTTTATTATCACTATTAAAATTTAGAATGAATTATAAAATGAAAAAAGGAGATACATTACCATATTTAAATGGTGATTTATTATATGGTATTTGGGCAACTCCTGTCTCGGGAGAAACAAGATTATTAGTAAAACAAGATGATATTAATAAAAAAGATAAGATTTATGATTTTAATGATTATGAAGAAATTATGTTTTATCATAATAAAACTGAAAGAACAACTTGTTTTTCAAAATATAAAAATAAAAGTACATATAAAAACTTTATAGAAAATAAAAATAATTTATACTGCGAATGTTTTGATTGTTTGCAAGAATTAAATATTTTATTTGAATATAGTGAATTATTTAAAAAAAATTTTAATCAAGTTGTTATCAATTTTAATAATCATTCAGATATGAAAAATAAATTTATAAAAAAATAAAAGATTATTAATTTTTATTTTTTATAATACTTTATAAATTTATTATATACGATCCATCCAATATTCATCGAAATTAATGAAATACCTGCACGAAAATACCATCCTTTATAATAATCATTGATACTCCATTGTATAGGATAATTTTTATTACCCGCTTGATACCAAGTTTTTAGTGAATCTAACGGATGTGTCAATATAGAACCCATAAAACCACCAATAGCACCTCGTATCATAGAATCATCATTATTATGAATACAAGAAGTTAAAACTATTGTAAAACCCATATTACGTAATAAAGTTAAGACGAAACCTTTTGTTAAATTTTTTTGGTTAAATGCATTTAATACACTTTGATTATGAATCATTTTTTGAATTTTAATTTGTTCAATGGGATAATCTACTGTTGTTTGAATAGAAGCGGTATAGATACCAGCTAAAATAGGATTCATGTTTTTTTCTTTACAATAGGTAATAGTATTCCAAAATAAAATTCGCATTGGTACTATACCAATTAATCTACTTGTAACACCTTTGTATGGATTTTTTAAATAGTCTTGAAAAGTAAAATTTTTAGTATTATTTTGTAAAAGTGTTTTTGCATAATCTAATGGATGTGTTGCAAATACTTCAATAGTACTAGAAATTATAGAAGATTTAATTTTATTTTCTAAAGAAGTCATTATTATAATATATAATAATTTTTTAAATATAATTTTTATTTTTTATTTTTTTTTAACCATTTTGAAAATATTAACATTGCCTTTCTCATATCAGATGTTTGATGAGGGTGATATTTAGCACGATTATATAAAGTTAAAATAACTTTAACTTGATATGTATGTGATTTTTTTTTAATTTTTTCTATTGTTTTAATGGCTTCTTCTTCATTCTTAAAACTAACCTTTTCACTTTTATCAGGATTATCATTTGAATATAAACTATAATTAATATCTGTTTTTTTAATTAAAGGAAAATATTTATATAATTCTTCAAATAATGGAACATAATTATATAATTTAATTATTTTATTATTATCTTCCGATATTATTAATTCAAACTCATTACATTTTTTAGTTTTAACACTAATATTTCTTTCTTTAAAATTTTTTATATTTATAGTTTTATTTTTTTCTTTTTTAAAATAATCAAACTCTTTATGATTTGAACAAATAATTATTTTCATTTTTAATTTATTATAAATAAACTTATAAAAAAATTAGATATACATTAAAATTTATTAATTCATTTTCTTGGTAGATTTCTTGGTAGATTTTTTAGCACCACCTCGTAGACGTAAAACTAGATGGAGTGTTGATTCTTTTTGAATATTATAATCAGCTAAAGTTCTTCCATCTTCAAGTTGTTTACCTGCAAAAATTAATCTTTGCTGATCAGGTGGAATACCTTCCTTATCTTGAATTTTAGCTTTTACATTATCAATAGAATCAGATGGTTCAACTTCGAGAGTAATAGTTTTTCCAGTAAGTGTCTTGACAAAGATTTGCATTGTGATATATATACAATAAATACATATTATAATATTTTTTTTTCAATTTTTATTTTAATATATTTTTTATTAAACTCGTATCAGATAATATTTGTTCAGTTATTTCAGGATTTTTAATCATAATATATTTTGTTTTATATTTATAATATTTTTTAGTTAATTTTTTAATTTTTTCTTTTAATTTAAAATAATCTTGTGTTTTAGAACTGTCAGTAATTTTGTCTGAATCATCATCTAATTTAATATCATTAAATTTAAATGTTAAATGTTTAGCAAGAAAACCTAAATTAATTGCACATTTAATATAATTAAAATATTCTCTAATTTTAAGATTAATTCTATTATTATCTAAAATTAATTTATTATGTTTTTGTGCATAATTAATAAATGTTATATATGATGTTTCTTTAATATTTTGTTCTTCAATATTATTTAATAAATATAATAATATTCCTAAATGTTTTAATTCATCTGTAGATAATGAAATTGGTGTATAAAATAATTCTAAATTTAATGGACCTAAAAATTTAATCCATTTAATATAATCTTTTTCTTTTTTTAAATATTTAAACATTTCAAATGGATTTTCAATAACTTTTTTTAATTTTGTATCAAGTGTATCATTAAAAATATTTTTATTTAATTTATCAATTGTAATAAGTAAATCCTTATTATTATAAAATATTTCTAAATATCCTAATTTTTTTGGAAGATTATTCCAAGTTAATCTATGTGCAACATCAATACATAATAAAGTATTTTTTAATATACTAATTATTTTTTCTTTCTGAATTGGATTAATTTTAGATAAAAATAATAAATTTATTAAATTACTTTTTGAATTTTTATCAGAAAATAATATATTTTTTAAAACACAACGATGCAAATAGTCATTAAAAAATTTTTGATTAAAATATAATATTTGATAATTATTTTTTTTTATTATTGAATAAAAAAATTGAATTAAATTATAAAATAATGTTCTAACTTTAAATGGAATTAATTCATTTATATTATTTTCTATAAAAATTTTATCAGCTGTTGAATCTTTAATAATTTTATCTAAATTAATTAAAGAAAAATATAATATAAAATCAAAAGAACAATCTAATTTATTTTGTTTAATTGGATAAGAATAATTAGCAAATAATATTTTATAAATTTTAATTAAATCTTCAATATTATTTGAATATTTTTGAACAATGTAATCAAAAAATGTAACTGAATAATTGTTTTTAGATAGAATAGTTAAATCATCAAATTCATTTTCAAAATATTTTTTCATATAAATTATAGAAGATTCATTATCATCATAATAATATTCTAATATTTTATTTGTATGTATTTTTTCTATTTTTAAATTTGTTTTTTCAAATATTTCTTCATAATTTTCTTTGGTTTTTATTAAATTAAATATTATTACATCAAAATTTATTTCTAAATTAGGTAAATAAAAATACCATTCATAATTATTAAAAATATAAGCTTTATTATTAGATGTGTGTATTATATCGTTATAAATATTAGAAATTTCTATTTGAAAAAATTTATTATTTTGAAAATTTGTTGTTTCTAAAGAGGGTACTTTTAAAAAGTATTTGTATCCAATTTTTAATTCAATAATTCGAGCTTTACAATTATTTAATCTACTATAATGTTCGCTATAATTATATAAATTACTTGAATTAATTGAATATTTAATTGTTTTCATAAAATTAGATATAGTTATAATTTTTTTTTGAATGTTAAATTGTTTTTGATAATTTTTAATAGATTTGTTTGTAAATTCTGGTTGTATATAAATTAAATAAATTCCATAATTCAAATATAAATTAGATACTTCCCATAATTTTTTAATAGTTTCTAAATAATTAATAGTTAAAATTTCATCATTAAATGTTTCTAAATATTTCCATATTTCCGTTTTATATGTTTTTAAATCAGATAAATTTAAAAAAGTATGACCATATATTTTTTTAATAGAATTTTCTAATTGAATAAAAAAATCTATTGGTAAATCAGATTGAGATAAAAATATTTTTTGCATAAAATTTTGAAAATATATTTTATCATTATTAACATTTAATTCTAAAGGAAAAAATAAATCTAAATAACTAATACCCTCAAAAGAATTACATAAAGGAACTTTAATCTTTAGTATTTTCTTTTCATAATTTCTGTTAAATAAAGAAATTATATATTTATCTGGATTATTGATTTTTTCAACAAAAAAATTAGAAAAAATAATTTTATTATCTTGACATATAGGTAATTTTATTATCATATTTATTATTTAATATGATAATTTTTCCTTAGATAATTTTTATTCATTTTGTGATGTTGCTACCATTTTATAAATTATTTTTTTATAAGCATCATAATTATTTTTCCATAAATTTGATGCATCCACATTTGCAGGTGATTCAAAATTAGGTGACAATAAAATAGATAGAATACTAATTAGAATTGAATTTACAGATTGTGAGGGATTCCATCTTTCAGATAAATTTTCATAACCATATTCATCAATACCTTCGTGAAGAATAGAAATACATACTTTACCATCAGGATAAACATTTGGATGAAATAGTTGGGTTATAAATTTAAATTGAGGTGCTTTATTTGGATACTCATTTGGAAATTCAATAGAAGCTTTAATAACAGCACCTTCAAATATAGTATTAGTAGGACCAAACATACTTATATTCCATTGATAAAAATTATTTTCAGAAGGAAACACACTAAATAACTCATTAGGATCTTTTGTCATTTCTTTTAATTCTAATTGAAGTCTTCTTATCGACATATATAATTAATTAATTATTAATTAATTAAATTAATAATCAATTTTTTAAATATATTTAAAACTTAAAAAATTACTTTTTAAATATATTTATGTTTTTTCTTTTGTTTTATCACTTTCTTCTTCTATTTTATCATCTATTTCTTCTTTTGTTTTATCACTTTCTTTTTCTATTTTATCACTTTCTTCTTTTGTTTTTTCATCAGTTTCTTCTTTTGTTTTTTCATCAGTTTCTTCTTTTGTTTTTTCATCAGTTTCTTCGCATAGTGTGCAAATATGATTTAAAATATCTAAAATTGATGAATTAGATTCATTATCTGTATTTATTTTATTTTGTCTTTTAATAAGTGCACGTATACGACCCCAAAAGTGATCATATGAGCATTTCATACGATTACAACGATGTTTATTCCAAGGTGAATCATATTTACATACATAAAAAGGAACTTCACCACCATCAACAATAAAGCATTCTTGTTTATGATGGTTAAATCCACATATTCCTGATTTAAAACCCGAACATGTTTTACCATAAATACAGTATTTTTCAAACCACCATTTCATATGTTTTTCTTTAAGATGATCGTCTCGTTTTTCTTTATTATTAAAAAATGTATCACACTCATAGCAGTGATAATGTAAATATGTAGTATATTTATCACAGTCTTTACAATAAATTGCAGTATGACCGTTAATAAGATTCATACTCTTACTAATATTCGGATGGTTTTTATTGATATGTTTTGTAACTTTTATAGCATTTTTTTCAATAATTTTATAACACCAAGGAACTGGACACAAGAAGGTAATTACATTATTAGAAATAGAATTAGTAGTAAGTATATTCATATTTGTGTATGATATAATCTTAATTTATATGAATTATATAAAAAAATATCAATTTTTATTTTTAAGTTTATACTGTATAAGTAGAATTACAATGATTAATTCTAATTATACTGTATAAGTAGAATTACAATGATTACATTTAATATAATATTTCTTAATTTCTACATTACGATGCATTTCAGTTTCTGAATTTTTACATATATTACAAAGAACATATACATCTACATATTTCTTCATTAAATTTATAATATCATTTTCATAAATTCTTCTTTCATGAATAATAATACCATCTGAAATAGAATCAGAAAACCAATTAATTTTTTTACCTGTTTCTTGAGAAATAAATTTTTCTAAATGTTCTGGAGGGGTTTGTGTTCTTTTTAAAAAAGTTTTTATATTTTTCCAAATAACACGTGTTGTATCTTTAATTAATTCGGGTTTAGGAAGAATAAACGTATCTGACTTAAAAGTACCAAGTTGGGAGTAAACATCGTCTAACATATCATTAAAAGTTTGCATTATAGTATAATTATAATATTAAATAAATAAAAGAATTATTATCAATTTTTTTAAAAATAAAATATATTAAAAATAATTTTTTATTTTTTTTTTATATCTAATAGTATATATATGAGTGCTGATAGAGAAAGTACAGTTACATATCGTCATGAACTAAATCATAGTTTCAAAAAAAAAGGTATTAAACATACTATGAAAGAAATGATTATTGACGGTGCTAAAGGTTTAACTTTTATGTTTTTAAAAAAAATAGGCGAAAATGAATTTTATAAAATATATGCTAATGAAAATAATGGTAAATACACTGTTGAAGAACAAAAAACTCCAAATAAAGATGATGCAACAACTAGTGAAAAAACAGAAGCAGAAGTATCGAAAATGGTAAAATCTATTAAAGATTTAGAGTTTGTAAAAAATTATATGGAAAAATTAAGAGGTACTTTTAAAAGTAAATTTATGAATAAAAGAGGAGGTGGAAAAGATCAATGCGGTGGAGATATGAAATTAGATGAAAATGATGAATTATATTTAGAAAATATTTCTTCTGAATATAAAATGTCTGGTGGTGCTAAAAAATCCAGCAAAAAATCCAGCAAAAAATCCAGCAAAAAATCCAGCAAAAAATCCAGCAAAAAATCCAGCAAAAAATCCAGCAAAAAATCCAGCAAAAAATC
>Ga0214919_10002073_pt1 | contig 31965 bp, 32 predicted proteins | sample LL1503_MetaG_FD_177994 | JGI IMG/M metagenome (GOLD analysis project Ga0214919, IMG submission 177994) | Freshwater microbial communities from Lake Lanier, Atlanta, Georgia, United States - LL-1503 | ecosystem: Environmental > Aquatic > Freshwater > Lake | place: USA: Georgia | collected... | reverse complement strand
TTAAAGGTCTCGGTGCGCAGCGGCTCAACTAGTGGAACCAAGAAATCTAAAACAAGTTCTGGATCAACATCTACTTCAGCGAGAATAAATCCATCTTTCTTAAAGCCGTCATAAAGCGCTTGCGCATCATCATCTAGCGCATGCTTTAAAAGGTTTTTAAATGGTTCAGGAAAACCATTGGGCAGACGGTTGCAGGCACCGAAATCAAGAACACCGATGCGGCCATCGGCAAGTAAACGGAAGTTTCCCGGATGCGGATCGGCATGTAATAAACCAGCGCGCTCGGGGCAGGTGAAGTGGAAACGGGCCAGGCGCATACCGGCGTTATTGCGTTGTTCTTGTGTGCCTTCGGCAATGATCTTAGAAAGTGGAGTTCCTTCCAACCATTCCGAAACTAAAACTTTATCTGATGACATAACAACTTTTGGAATGGCAACATCAGGATCATTTTCGTATGCACGCCAGCATGCTTCTTGGGCTTCGGCCTCATATTTGTAATCGACTTCTTCGATGATGCGCGCACGAAGTTCTTCTAAAAGCGGTTTCATATCTAAACCTGGAAGTACCAATTGGAAGATCTTGGCGAAGCGTTGGATCTGATTTAAATCTGAAATAAGCGCTTCGGCAGCTCCTGGGTATTGAATCTTCACCGCAACGGCGCGGCCATCTTTCCAAATACCTTTGTGGACTTGTCCGATCGAAGCAGACGCAGTTGGTTTATCTTCAAATGATGTGAAGTTATCGCGCCAATCTTCGCCAAGTTCTTTGGCAAGTACTTTATGAACTACGCGAGTTGGAAGAGGCGGTGCTGATTCTTGTAACTTAGTTAAGGTTTCGCGATAAGGCTTGGCAATATTTTCCGGAAGCGCTGCTTCAAATACCGAAAGGGCTTGGCCGAATTTCATCGCCCCGCCTTTTAGCTCGCCCAAAACTTTAAAGAGTTGCTCGGCTGTCTTCTCTTGGATATCTGCAACAACAAGTGATGATGATTGACCGACAAGTTGTCGCCCCAATCCAAGCACGCCCCGACCGGCTAGACCGACTGGAATAGAGACCATCTTCGCCGAACGAACAGCGGTAGAGCTCGGGATCTCCGTCTCCCGAATATCTTTCTTGCTGATCTCTTTCTTGGCCATGCACCTATTGTTCAGAAGAATTTGCAGTTGCGCTAATTGAAAACTATCGCCAACTGCAGCCGCACATCGGATGGCGCCCGATGGCTATGTGTTTTGTATTACAGAGATCCAGTAAGTCGATAGAGATCGCCTCACGTGACAAGGTGCAACTTCCGGTATCAATAAAGTTGAGAAGTTGGCCGGCTAATAACCCGGCTAGATAATTCGCTCCCGCCACAGGTAACTCATCTCTAACGGGGGCAGCTTCCAAAATTGTGGCACCGCTTTGATCAGCGATAGTTAGTTCGCAGCAACGACTGCATGGACCCTGTCCTGGTTTAACAATCGGTGAGATAGTTAAATAGCCACCGTTAATTTCGCTAACAATCAAATGTTCTTGGCCAGATGCCATCCAGAGCCCGAGGATTGCTGGATCAATTTCTCCAAAGTGGATTTTAATGATTTTTTCAGCAAAGCCAGCCGGCAATTCTTCAGCACTTTCCAATTTAGGAAGTGGAAAGAGCGCTAATGATTTCGATTTTTCGCTACTAATTTCGGTAAATATTTGTCCGATATCGGTTGCATTTATATAGCCACCTATTAAATCTGCTTCGGTAACAGTCTCAGCTCCGCGACGAAATGATGGAGCAAATTGGGTATGTATTACACCGCTGGCCAGCAACGTTGCATATAGATGTTGTGCCGCGCGCGAGTTGCCGGAAATTTCCACGTGCGCACTTTGGCGAGCGCTCACCTTAGAAACTCCGGAATCGCAGACACCTGGTAACCAACGCGTCACAGTTAACTCAGGTGTAGCGCGTTTCTTAATTTGTGAATAGGAAGCATCTTTACTGTGATCGCCAGCTTTGGCAGCGCGCTCTGCAATATTGGAGATAAATCTTTCAGAAATTTGAATCGCGCTGGTTTGGGTCTCGAGAAATTCGCAAGCACTTAACTCTTGGATTAATCCATCTAGCTCGCAGGCATCGAGTGAATAGGTAGCGGCGATTTCGGATGGACTCAATCCAGCCTTGAGCGCGCCAAAGATCCCTGGCGCAAGATCTGAGTAAAGGGCGATGCGCACGCGGTGTGTGCCTATGAAATATTCACCTGGACGCGTGCCGCGATAGAGGCTGATCCCAGCCTTAATCTGTGTTGTGCTTATCTGTGTTGTATTCATTGGCGAAGGATTGGCGATCGCCGGCGCCGATTGATTTCGAGCCTGTGGGTGAGCTCATCGATTTCGAGTAAAGATTGACGCAGCGTTTAAAAATAAATTCGCCCCGTGCTCATCAACGTGTGATGAACGACGGGGCGAATTTCTTAAAGTCTTTAAGACTTATTGAGTGAGTTACTGAGCTTTGCCAAGAATTCTATTGACCTTGGTGCCACATACTGGGCAGATGCCCTGTGCCATGCGACGACCAGACTCGGAGATCTTCACAGTGCCTTCGAAGTCACGCTTCGCTTTGCACTTAACGCAGTAAGCGTCACCCTTGTATGTCTCTGCTGTCATAATTGCCTCCAATCGCCGCTTGGACTCTGAGCGCCCACGCGTGCAAGCCTGACGATACCCCTCGCCACGCTCAAATACGCTTATCTAACCCCTAGTTGTGCGTAGTTTTTTTAGCTCAACAGGCTCAGCCAAGGCTCGTTCAGCCGCCTCATATCCGTCAAGGTAGGCGCTCGCCAACTCTGCCCCCTCAAATCGACCCAGAACCTCGGTGAACTCTGCCCCGTGGTCAAAGTGCTCTAAATGGATCGCTTCGTGGAAGAGGACGTAATCCAGCGCGTAATCAGGGGCGAGTTTTAAACGATCTGAGATCCGGATGGTGCGATCGACGCTGGTGCAAGAACCCCAGCGCTCGCGCATCGGACGCCAATTTATGGAGGCAGGTCGCGCCGTTATCTCGGGGGCTAGGGATGCCAGTAGTTCGGCTGTGCGCTGCAGCAGGGCTTCTTCGCTAGGTATCCGCGAAGATTCTTGGCTACGTATCTTTGCGATCATCTCAGGGACGATGGCGTGCTCATCTGCCTTACTCATTCGCGCAGGTATTGAAACGATTATCCGCCCGCCTTGGCGATAGGCAGAAATATTTCGCTTACGTCGCGCGGAGCGAATTACAATAATCTCACCCTCTGAAATACCAGGCAGGGTTAGATCACCTTCTTCTGATTGATCCAACGCCATAGATAAAAAGTACTCCTTGAGATCGCAAAATAGATTTATATCGACAATATCTAAAGTACGTGTTGAGAGATTTAGCTAAAAAATAGTTCCATTACATTGCAAATTACAGGTGTGTCAAATCTACAATTATTTGATTCTGAGCCTTTTTGGACATAAGTTTCGCTTACGAAGTCCTCGGATAACTATTTGATCTATCTGCAAGGGGAAGGCAGATAAATTAAAAAGCGGCCGGGGACTTCGCTTTTCTCCAGAATTTATCCAGAAATAAATCAGAAATAAATCAGAGCAGTCCCGAGAGATCATCAGGAATGGTTGTACTAGCCAAGAACTTTTCGGGATCTAGTAGATCCTCTGCTGTTGGTAATAACCCACTCCAGATTTGATCGCGTTCAGCGATTGATTTAACTTCGCGGATCTTCTTCCAGAAGGCGCTCGCTTCGCGAGTTAGCTTCGGCGAGACTTCTAAACCAAGCATTGAAGAAAATAATTGTTGTGCAGGAGATGCTGCTGCGCGGCGACGACGTAACGTTTCCCTTAGTTGCTCAATTGCAGGTAAGCGATCACCTGCGGCAAGTGCAGTTACTTCATCGGTCCATCCATCGATCAACGCAAAAACAGTTTCAAGTTTTGCAAGGGCGCTTTTCTGGGCAGGTGATTCTTCGGGTGTGAATATTCCGCTATCTAAAGCAAAGCTCATCGCCTCCTGATTCATTCCACTTTCACCCATATTTTCCTGCATATTTTCGAAAGCGCTCTGCGCTTGACGTTGTATGGCATCAATATCTATATGGATACCTTTTCCATATTCAACAATCGCGCTTTGAATATATGAAACCAGCCACGGGTTATTTGCAAAGAGGCGAGCAACTGCGCCTTCGCGAAGTGCGTGAAAGATAAACACTTCGGATTTAGGAATCTCTAACTCGTTCGCCCAGTTCTCGATATTTTCTGGGATAACAACTGGGTGCGCCGGGTCCAAGAGAGCCAACCCAACATCGTGTGCGCCAGTTACTGAGGTGGCCAAGGTGCCGATCGATTGGCCGAGCTGCGTTGCGATCATGGTTGCGATAAATGAGCGCAACATCTTGGTAATCATCTCGATCGGAGGCTGGCCTTCAGCGCTTTCACCGGCCTGAGCGTTCATTGCCTGGTCAAGTAAGTTCGAGATCGCGCTGGAAAGTCCCGCCGCTAAAGGTTCAATAGTCTTATGCCAACCAGAAATTGTTTGATCAACCCAATCTAAACGAGTCGCCGAATTCGGTGCGATATTGGTCGCTGGAAAAGAGAGAGCTTCATCAAGCCAAATCTCAGAAATTTCAAATGCGCTAGCGACCACCGCTAACTCTTTGGTGCCAATTGGCTTTAACCCTTGGGCGGTAATAAATTTTTTCGCAGTCTCGCGAGCGGCTGAAATTGAAAGTACTTCATCTTTGCCACCTTGCGCTCCATTGGCAGCTTCTGAAAAAAGCGTTGTAAATGGATTTACAAATCCGACTGGGTTTATTCCGAGTTGTTCAAATTGAGCTTTCATCTGTTCTTGCATCTGGCGCATCATCGCTTCAAAATCAGGGCGGTTATTTTCTGGATCGTTTGGATCGCTGGAATCGTTTGGATCATTTGGGATAAAACCAAAGCCAGCCATAACGCGACCCCAATCTCTAACTTCAATTAAAAAGCCTACTGGTCCTATAAAACACCATCGATGAGAGATTTCTTCCCACACGAGATAGGCTACCTAACATGTCCAATGCATTTATGGCTCTGATCTGGTGGGTTATCCCATTGGCTGGGCTATTGGGCGCACTTGGTTACGTTGTATGGGTAACGCAATTTAAATCGAAGTTCGAATCTGAAACTACGCGCTCAGTCAGCCAATTTCAGCGTTTTCAAGAGTCATTCCGTGATGCAGAGATAACTATCGCCAGTGAGGATGAACCCACTCCGGGCGAAGCCAAAGCGAGCGATGCACCATAACCGGCTCCCACGTTTAGCCACTGCAACCCTTACCTTATTTTTCGGACTCTCCCTTTTCGCTCCACTTCCCTTCGTTGTCCTAACTCCAGGTAGCGCACAAGATGTACTCAACAAGGTAATTACCCCAGCGAAAAGCGCTGTAGCTCCATTGAAATTCTATAAAGCAGATGGCCACATCTATTTATTATCTATTTTGATTACCAACCCCGATGCATATGTAACTGGAGCAGAAGTAATCTATTCGTGGGGGCGCAGTGATTTCTCAGTCATGCCGCGCTCACTTTTTTATCGAGATGGTGTTAATGCAAAAACAGAGAAAGCAGTCGCAAAGACTCAGATGGTTGATTCTCAGTTAAGCGCCAAAGTTGCCGCACTCAACTATTTAAAGAGCAGCTATCCGGAGTTAATTTCCAACGCTATTAAACCAAGTGATATTTCGATTTCGCTCGCCAAGACGGGTGGCCCCAGCGGCGGGTTGGCCTTTGCCTTAGGCATTGTGGAGCTTCTCACCCCCGAGAATATTTTGCGCGGCCGTAGCGTTGCATCAACAGGAACAATTGACTCAGATGGAAATGTAGGTGGAATAGGTGGAGTTGCCGAAAAGATTCTGGCAGCCGAAAAGGCAGGTGCCACTTTGATTCTGGTGCCCGCGAGTAATTGCAAAGATCTTGCACCTGGTGTTGCAACTATTCCCAAAGGTATAAAAATCGCGGCTGTCAGCACTTTAAAAGAGGCTATAACCGCGCTCAATTCGGCCACTCCACGCAGTTGCGCTAACTTAGGAGCATGATGAAAAAACCAAGTCCGCTAGCCCTAACCTTTATAATTTTGGCAGTTATTGCTGGTGCACTAGTCGCGCTCAGTGGTTTCTATGTTGATTGGCTCTGGTTTAAATCAGTCGGTTTCACTAACGTTTGGTCAACCGTTCTAACCACCAAAATTGCGCTTTTCATCGTTGCCGGTTTAATTACATCCCTAATAATTTCATTAAATGTTTATCTCGCCTATCGCCGCCGCCCATTTGATGTTTCAATGGCTATGGAAGCGGACAACCTAGAACGCTATCGCGCCACAATTGATCCCATCCGTAAATTAGTCTTTGCCGGAATTTCAGTTGTGCTTTTCTATTTTGGCGGCACTTCTGGTGTGCAACTCTGGAGCTCATGGTTGCTCTTTAAAAATTCAACAGATTTTGGGGTTAAAGATCCGCAATTCGGAATGGATATCTCATTCTTCGCATTTCGTTTACCTTTCTTACAAACACTTATTGGTTGGGCTATCTCAACGCTAATTCTGGCGACCTTAGCCAGCGTGGCAGTTCACTATGTATACGGTGGAATTCGTCCGCAGCTTCGCTCGGATCGCATCTCAGTTGCCGCACGCGTTCAGATCTCAATCCTTCTTGGTTTGATCGTTTTGATTAAGGCAGTTGCATATTGGTTCGATCGTTATGCCCTCGCCCTAAAAGAGAGCAGGCTGATTACTGGTCTTACATATACTGATGTAAATGCAACTCTTCCAGCTAAATCAATTCTGGCTGCAATTGCAGTTATCTGCTCACTTCTCTTCTTTGCAAATATTGTCCGTAAATCATTGATTTTGCCAGCAGCAGGAACTGCGTTGATGGTTGGAGCATCTGTACTTATTGCAGGCGTTTACCCGGGTGCAGTTCAACAGTTCCAAGTAAAACCATCAGAATCATCGAAAGAAGCGCCTTATATTCAGCGCAATATCGATTCAACTCGCGCTGCATACGGCCTCACCGACGTTGAAATCAAGGATTACCAAGCAACGCTTTCTACAAATTCTGGCCAACTGGCAACCGATGCTGCGACGATCGCAAATATTCGCTTAATGGATCCCAACGTTCTATCTGCAACATTCCGCCAACTGCAACAGATTAAGCCTTACTACACATTCCCAGAATCACTAGATATCGATCGCTATACAGTAAATGGCGTACAACGTGATGCTGTTGTTGCTGTCCGTGAATTAAATATTGAAGGCAATCCGAGCCGTAACTGGATTAACGACCACTTGGTATATACCCACGGTTTTGGTTTTGTTTCTGCATTTGGAAATTCAGTTGACGCAGATGGAAAGCCAAGTTTCTTAGTTGGAGATCTTCCACCAACAACCGGACTTGGAAAATTCGAACCTCGTGTTTACTTCGGTGAGAATGTTCCAGATTATTCGATCATCGGTGGACCAAAGACAGATACACCCGTTGAATTTGATTATCCAGATGATGCATCGGCCAATGGTCAGAAGAACTACACCTACACCGGTAAGGGTGGAGTACCAATGGGTGGCTTATTAAATAAGTTGCTCTTTGCTATTCAATATCAGGAACAGCGTATTGTTCTATCAAGCTTGATCAATTCAGAATCAAAGATTCTCTACAACCGTTCACCACGTGACCGGGTTGCCAAAGTTGCGCCTTGGTTAACTCTTGATGGAGATCCATATCCAGCAATTGTTGACGGAAAGATTCAATGGATTATCGACGGCTTTACTACCAGCGCTGGATACCCATATGCGCAGACAACTTCACTTAGTTCTGCAACTACGGATGCGTTGACAGTTAATTCAAATTCAATTACGGCTCAGACAAATAAGAACATCAACTACATCCGAAACTCAGTAAAAGCCACGGTTGATGCCTATGACGGCACAGTTGTTCTCTACCAATGGGATGAGAAAGATCCAGTTCTAAAGACTTGGATGAAAGCTTTCCCAAATACAGTGACCCCAAAGAGCAAGATGTCAGCACAACTTCTTGAGCACATCCGTTATCCAGAAGATCTCTTCCGTGTACAACGCGATGTACTTAGCTCTTATCACGTACAAACCGCTGCAGCTTTCTATGGCGGACAAGATTTCTGGCGCGTACCTCGCGATCCTTCAACCTTCGGTGCCAATGCGGGAGCACAACCTCCTTATTACATGACGCTGGAAATGCCAGGAACAGATAAACCAACATTTGCTTTAACAACTCCATTTGTACCACGCGGAGGTCGTGAGAACTTATCTGCATTTACGGTAGTCGATTCCAATTACGGTCCGAATTACGGCAAGATTTCAGTGTTGCAACTTCCACGAAGCACAAACGTCGCGGGGCCATCACAAGTCGCATCCAACTTTGAAGCGAAACCTGAAGTAGCTAACTCACTCTCCTTGCTTCGCCAAGGCGGATCAGATGTAGTACTCGGAAACTTGTTGACGCTTCCAGTCGGTGGCGGATTGCTTTATGTACAACCGGTATATGTAAAAGCAACTGCTAACACGGCTGCTTATCCGCTCTTGCAGAAAGTACTCGTCTCATTTGGAGATGTAATTGGTTATGACAGTTCGCTAAAGGGAGCACTTGATCAAGTATTTGGTGGCAACTCCGGAACTTCTTCAACAGGTACTCCAGTTAACACAAATACCAACAACGCATCTGCAGATCTAAAATCTGCGCTACAAAACGCTAAGCAAGCGCTTGCTGATGGAAATGCAGCACTTGCTAAGGGAGATTTTGCAGCATATGGTCGCGCGCAAGATCGCTTAAAGGCTGCACTTGCCGCCGCGATTGCTGCAGAAGGACGTAAGTAAATCTCATTCGCTAAATAGGCGGATTTGGCTATTACTTGCCCACCCTTTAGACTGACACTTCCGACGCGGGGTGGAGCAGCTCGGTAGCTCGCTGGGCTCATAACCCAGAGGTCGTAGGTTCAAATCCTGCCCCCGCTACTAGAAGTACTTATTGGAGTTCACGTGAGCAACCAAGTTAAGACAGATATCAAGATCAAGTATAAAGATCGCAATCGCACCACTGTTTTCTGGCGCGGAATTCTCGCATTTCCAGTCATCATCTTCGTTGCCACATTTACCGAAGCAACATTTGCCCAAAATGACAATTGGGGGTTCGGAACTGCCGGTCTAATTGTTATTCCAGCGCTTTTGGCAATTGTTTTCCGTGGAAAATATCCAAGCTATGTTCTAACTTTTAATCACGCCCTTATCGAACTTTCAACTCGATTAGCAGCGTACGTATTGATTTTAAATGACAAGTACCCATCAATCGAAGCAAATTCAAAGGTATCCGTAGCTTTTCCCGATATAGATGGCGGAAAGAAATTAAATCGTTGGCTTCCGCTAGTTAAGTGGATCCTGGCCATTCCACATTATGTTGTAGGTATTGTTTACTTTTTAATTTCATTAGTCGTGACGCTCATTGCCTGGGTGCAGACATCTGCTACTGGAAAATATCCTAAATGGGCGGGCGAGATAGTCTTCGGAACAATTGCATACTGGAACCGTATACAGGGTTACATGTTGTTGCTAGTTACAGACAAGTACCCCAGCTTCAAACTTAAGTAGACTTACTTAATTCGCAGCGAATTTGTAACAACAAATAACGAGCTAACTGCCATCGCACCAGCTGCATACATAGGTGTCAATAAACCTGCCGCAGCAATAGGGATTCCAGCTAAGTTATAGGCAAAGGCCCAAGCTAAATTAGATTTAATGGTTCGCAGCGTGCGCTTAGAAAGCGTTAGGGCATCGACAACGCTCATTAACTCAGGGCGCATCAAAGTTATATCTGCGCTGGAAATCGCGGTATCGGTTCCCGTTCCCATCGCCATGCTTAAATCTGCGAAAGCAAGTGCAGCGGCATCATTGATTCCATCGCCAATCATTAAAACGGTGTGGCCAGCTTCTTTTAGCGCAGTTACACGCGCTAACTTCTCTTCTGGCAAAGCTTGTGCGATTACATTCTCACCTTTAATGCCAACTAAGCGGGCAGTTGCGGCAGCGCTCTCTTCATTATCGCCAGTGACTAACCAAGGCGTGATGCCTGAGTCAATCAGTGCAGAAATTGTTGCAGCAGCATCTTGTTTAACTTGATCCCCGATTGCAAAGACAGCAATCGCAACGCCATCCCAAGCTAGGACTGCAACGGAGAAACCGGATTCTTCACCACGAGAAATTGCTTCTGCAATCGCTGGATCAAATGTTGTTGCGCTGTGAGCGATCGCTTTCGGTGTTCCGATAAGGACTACTGGCGAAATAGAACCAAGCAATACTCGACCAGCGACACCAGCACCAGGAGTCTGTGTGAACTCCACGACCTCATGGCGCGCTGCACCGTTTGCTAGTGCGTGAGATGCAATCGCTTGCCCGACTGGATGATCGTTGGCCAGTTCTAGAGATAAGGCAGAAGATAAAATTGTCTTTTCATTTAGGGATGCTAAATAAGTTGCACCTAAAACTTTATGTGCACTTGTTGGGATCGTTGCATCGTGAACTTTCATTACTCCAGTGGTAAGAGTCCCGGTCTTATCAAGAACAACCACATCAACTTTACGAGCTAACTCCAGCACTCGCGGTTGTCGCAATACGATTCCGCGCGATGCACCACGTCCTGAAGCGACTAAAAGTGCAACAGGGGTAGCTAAGCCGAGTGCACAAGGGCAGGCGATGACAAGGACGGTGATTGCAATTTGAATTGATTGCGCGAGGCTATGGCCTGCACCCTCATTGCCAAGGTAGTACCAAGCAAAGAAGGTGCCAATCGCAAGCAATGTGACTGTTGGAACAAAGATCGATGCAATCTTGTCGGCAACTCTTTGAATTGGGGCTTTTTGGCCTTGCGCTTGCACGACCATTGAAGTTATGCGCGCTAATTCAGTATCGCTACCTACACGCGTTGCCCGAACAATTATTCGACCATTATTATTTAGCGAAGCCCCGATTACACGAGATCCAGGGGAAACTTCAACGGGAACTGATTCGCCAGTCAACATTGCATTATTCACTGATGACGTACCTGAAATAACTAAGCCATCCGTCGCAATACGAGCACCTGGCTTAACAATAAAATCATCACCAATGGCAAGTTCTGAAATTGGAATAATTACTTCCAGCCCATTGCGCAGAACGGTCACTTCTTTAGCGCCCAAGGAGAGCAAAGTAGATAGCGCGCTGCTAGCTCGATGCTTTGCGCGCGATTCAAGATAGCGCCCGAGAATTACAAAGAGCAGAACGCCTGCTGCTACTTCTGTGTAAACATCACCGGTACCGGTTGTATTTGCGTAGATCGACCACCCAAATGCGCTCAATGAACCGAGGGAAATAAGTGAATCCATTGTTGGATGCAATAAATTGCGAAGCGCTGCGCGATGAATAGGGAATGCGACGATCAGAATCAGCGGTGTAGTAAGTCCAATCGCCAGCCAAGCAGTTGGCGAATAAAGTGGTGGCAGAATATTTAGCGAGCTCAGTGCGCTAAGAATTTGCAGATCTAATTGGGCATGCCATTGATGAACCATTGAGATCGCAATGGTTGGTACTGCAAAGATAATGGCAAAGAAGAGCGCGATCCCTGATTTCTTACTGTGCAGCGCGGGGGTTGCACCGCTTTCAATCAGGGCGGCGCTGTACCCGGCGCTCTTGATCTTCTTAATAATTTCGCTACTTTTAACTTCTACTGGAGCCAAGATATGCACTGTCTCGGTTGCAAAGTTAACGCTTGCGCTCACTCCGCTGATTGAATTGAGCGACTTCTCGATGGTATTTACGCAAGAAGAGCAAGTCATTCCCGTTACCGAAAAGGTGCGTGGTTCAACGGCCATTTAATTTATCTACAATCTCTTGATGTATCGCTGAGTTAGTTGATAAACCACTGCCGCCTAAACTTCCATCGACACCTGCGATGTTGGTAAATCTGCCGCCCGCTTCGCGCACAATTATATCGAGCGCTGCCATATCCCAAATGGCGAGGGTTGGTTCAGCTGCAACATCTACCGCACCTTCTGCAACCAACATATGTGACCAGAAATCACCGATCCCGCGGGTGCGCCAAGCATTTGCTAGTAAATCTTGAAACGGAGCAAGTCGCTCGCCCCAACCGATGAAGTCCGAGTAAGAAATTGAGGCGTTCTTTATCTCAGAAACTTGTGAGACAGAGATCCGCTTGGGCGCTGATTTATTTACCATCACAAATGCGCCATTTCCTTCGCTGGCATACCAACGCCGAAATAAAGCGGGTGCACTGACGATTCCGACGACAACAACTTCTGAACCATCGCTCTGCTTTTCGATCAAACCAATCAACGTTGCCCAGGTTGGTACTCCACGTAAAAAGTTCTTGGTGCCATCGATTGGATCGATAACCCAATATCTATCTGCGCCGACGCCATCGTTTCCAAATTCCTCACCAACAATTCCATCATCAGGGCGGTGGCTCTTAAGTAAGGCGCGGATAGCTTCTTCCGATGCCTTATCGGCATCAGTAACTGGAGTGTTATCTGGCTTCGTCGAAACAATTAAATCAATAGATTGATAGCGCGCTAAGGTAACTGAATCCGCGGCATCAGCCAGGCGCATTGCCAGCGCTAGATCATTGCCCCGCGTAAAAGACATGTTGTCAGTCTAGCGCGGGCGGGTTTGAATCTTTCAGTTCTAGAAGTGAGCGCAGACTTGCTACGCGCGCTGTTCGTTCGTTATCTACAACACCTTTCGGCGCCGCCCACTCATTTAATCGACAGCCGACTTCGTGATGAGAGCAATTTGGCATACAACTTTGTGTGACTTCATAAAGGTCTTCGAAAGCAGCGACGATGCGATTGGAATCTAAATGTGCCAGACCAAATGCGCGAATTCCTGGGGTATCGATAATCCAACCTTGCGCAGGTGAAAGATCGGTAGCCAAGGGGAGCGCGATTGCGCTCGAAGAAGTGTGTCGCCCACGACCGGTTACATCATTTACATCACCGGTCAGGCGATCAGCGTGTGGCACCAGCGCATTAATCAGAGTTGATTTGCCAACTCCAGAATGTCCAACCAGTACCGAAGTTTTGCCATTTAAGATTTTAAAGAGATTTTCAAGATCGGCTTCGCGAGAATCAGATTTAATGGCAGCCGTCGCAATTTCTACTCCGAGCGTCTCATATTCGTGGAGAAAATCTGGAACGGCAGCGACATCGGTCTTAGTTACTAAAAGAATAGGTTTGATATTTTCGTGAAAAGCACAGACTAAGAATCGATCAATAAGCCCACGACGCGGTTCAGGATTTGCAGCGGCAACAACAATGACCAGTTGATCAATATTTGCAACAATGGTGCGTTCCATCTTTGCTGCGTCATCAACGGTGCGACTCAAACTATTGCGCCGCGCTTCGATTGAAACAATTCGCGCCAGTGATCCTTCGGTACCGGAAACATCTCCAACTAAGTTAACTAAATCTCCAACGACCACAGATTTAGGACCCATCTCGCGGGCTTTCATTGCGGTGACGATCGCACCTTCGTTGGTGATACAAGTTGTGCGACCACGATCTACCGTCGTTACTAGCGCTTGGATCGCATCAGAGTGTGACGGGCGATCTTTACTGCGCGGACGAGTACGTCGCGCGGGGCGAATACGAGCGTCGGACTCGTCAAATTGGCGCGGCGTCATGAAATCAAACTCTGCCAAAGGCCAGGAAAATCAGGAAGTGTTTTGCGGGTTGTTGCAACGTTTTCTATTTCGATACCAGGTACAACTAAACCGATAACTGCACCAGCGGTAGCTAATCGATGGTCATCATAGGTATGGAAAGTTCCGGCGTGCAGACCTTCGCCAAATTTACCGGCAGGTGTAATCCGCAGAGATGTTTCATCTTCCACAACATCGCCGCCAAGTAAGTTGATTTCGCGGGTAAGCGCCGCCAAGCGATCGGTTTCGTGTAGCCGCAAGTGACCAATTCCGCGCAAGTGTGATGGTGAGTCGGAAAGTGCAGCAAGGGCTGCGATCGCAGGAGTTAACTCACCAACATCATGCAAATCAATATCAATACCGTGAATTGCATCGGTGCCAGTAACTGTTAACCCTTCTGCCGAGAGTGAAACCTTTGCACCCATCTGTGCAAGTATCTCGCGCAGTTGATCTCCGGGCTGAGTCGTATCCGTTGGCCAATCTGCAATCGTGATTGAGCCACCACAGACCATGGCAATTGATAAAAATGGCGCAGCGTTAGAAAGATCAGGTTCAATAACTAAGTCAACACCGTTTAATTTACCTGCGGCAACGCTCCAGCTCTGTGCCTGCTTATCGACAGTTACCTCTGCACCAAAGTCGCGCAACATCTGAACCGTCATATCAATATGTGGCATAGATGGAAGTGGTCCACCTTTATGTGTTGCAGTGATCCCATTTGTAGTACTCGGTCCGATTAAAAGTAGGGCTGATAAGAATTGCGAAGATGCACTGGCATCAATAGTTAGCGATCCGCCCGGAATTACACCTTTGCTCTTAACCACCATAGGTAACGAGTAACGAGCACCATGTTCAATCTCAATTCCAAGCTCTTCCAGCGCTGCGATTACTGGCCCAAGTGGACGTTCGTAAGAACGGGGATCGCCATCGAATGCGATATCACCAACTGCCAGCGCAGAAAGAGGTGGCAAGAAGCGCATTACCGTTCCGGCATTTCCGACATCAACTTTCGCTGGTCCATTTAACTTCGCTGGCGTGACTTTCCAGGCTAAATCTCCATCAATTTGGATTTCGGAAATTCCAACGCCCATCGCTCTAAGACCACCCACCATCAACTCGGAATCGCGTGAAATTAGGGGGCGTTTTAAAATTGATGGCGCTTGTGCTTGGGCAGCGAGAATTAGTGCGCGATTAGTTACCGATTTTGACCCCGGAATTATTACTCGCGCACTGACTGAGTTGCGTCCACGAAATGGAGCGGGCCAGAGCATAAGCGGCAGTCTACTCTCTACCTATGTGCGGACGTTATGCCCAAGCGCAGGGGATGGACGAGATCATCGAAAGGTTTGATCTCGCTGGATCACTCGTTGATAAATCGCTGCCGCTTACTTGGAATATTGCTCCCACAAATGAGATCTACATTATTCGCGAAAATCAAAGTAGCCGTGTTCTCGATTCGGCATCGTGGGGGCTAATTGCACCTTGGCATAAGAACTTTACCGAGGCGCGTAACTCGCAATCACATGCGATAAATGCGCGCAGTGAATCAATCCATGAGAAGCCAACATTTCGTCAAGCCTTTCGAACTACGCGCTGTTTGATACCAGCAACTGGGTATTACGAATGGGCTACTTCTTTAGGTCAGTATCCGCCGAAACAACCTTTCTACATCAGCCCGCAAGATCAGAATAAATCTTTATCAATTGCGGGGATTTGGAGTTCGTGGAAGAGTGAAAGTGGCGCGGAAATTCAGAGCGCAGCGATTATCACTCGTGAAGCAGTTGGAGAGTTAGCCACGATCCATAGCCGAATGCCAGTCTTTATGCCGAAGGATCGTTGGGATATTTGGCTTGATCCAAAGAATCGCGAGATAGAGAATTTAATTTCACTTATGGATATTTCAGATCCTGCAGGTGGTTTATCCGCCAGACCTGTCGCACCACGAGTAAACCTGGTCGCTAACAATGGTCCCGAATTGATCGCTCCCTTTGAACTTGGCGAAGCGCAGACGCTCTTTTGAGATGATAGTGTTTAAGAGATGGCATCGAAAGATTTAGTCCTAGAAAGCGCTACTGATCGCAACGATCGGTTCGAGCGCGATGCTCTTGTGTTTATGGACCAGTTATATGCAGCAGCGCTGCGGTACACCAAGAATCCAGAAGATGCTCGCGACTTGGTGCAGGACACTTACTTAAAAGCATTTAACTCCTTCCATCAATTTGAAGAGGGCACCAATCTGCGCGCTTGGTTATATCGCGTCCTCACAACTACTTTTATAAATACATATCGCAAGGATCAGCGTCGCCCGCAATTAGCATCTGGAGAACTCGAAGATTGGCAATTAGCGGAGGCGCAATCACATACCAGTGATCTTGGTAAATCTGCCGAAGCAGAAGCGCTTGAGAATTTGCCAGATAGCGATATTAAACGTGCCTTGCAAGAGATTCCCGAAGAATTTCGTATTGCAGTTTATTTAGCTGATGTAGAAGGTTTTTCTTATAAAGAGATCGCTGGAATCGTTGATGTGCCGGCCGGCACAGTTATGTCGCGCCTGCATCGTGGCCGCAAACTTTTACGCGAGAAGTTGGCTGACTATGCCAAAGAGCTCGGATACTCCACCCAAACGAAAAAGACGAAGGGGGAGAAGCCATGAGTCATATCGAAGAGATCCCTTGTTTTGAAGTTCTCTCCTCTGTTGTATTTATAATTGAAGGTGCGATTGAAGAAGCGCACAACCCGCAAGCCATTGCATCTCACTTAGATACTTGTGTGGCCTGCCGCTCAGAAGTCACACACGAACAAGAGATGCATTCTCTGCTGCAAGATGTTTTGCGACGCACTTGTGATGAGAAAGCACCCGAAGATCTACATCGCAGTATCCACGAAGAGTTATTGCGCCAAGCCAGTGGTGCAGGTGTAACTGAAGTGGTAACTCAGTTCAGCATGACGGAAATTTCTATTGAAATTGATGAGTTTGGCAATATCGAACATCGCGAGATTCAGATTGAACAGACACATGTGCAGCATTTCGTCGATGAAGAAGAGTAAAAATTAATTTATGAAGCCCGCTGAAGAAATCATTGGTGCTGTTGGATTTTCCGTGATGACGGTTCGTCCCGGCGATACATGTTTGGCGATGGGAATTTCTGATCTACCGATTTTGGCTCCAGGTCATTTCATGAGCGTGATGGAGAGCGCTTGTGTGGCGGCGCTAGTGGAGTTGCTAGAAAACGGTGAGACAACCATTGTAGATAAGTTCGATATCTCACTTATCGACTCCGTTGGAATCGGAACTGAAGTACGTTCCACTGCTCGTTGTATCGAAGTTGTAGATCGCACAATGATCTTTGAATGCGATGTTTATGATGGCGAGCGACATATCGCTTACTCCAGAATAGAAAGAACGGCGGTCGAGCGAGTATCTTTCCTCGCGCGCACCGCCGCTCAATCGTTAATCAAAACTACAGAGAATTAAGCCTTCTTAGTGGCCCAGAAGATCTCAGCAATCTCATCGATCTTCGCGATCAACTTATCTGCAACCGCTACATCTTGAGTTCCCTTAGTACCGGCTGCGCCAGCCAACTTTGTCGCATCGTTAAAGAGTGAGTGGAGTTGTGGGTAGGCCTCAAAGTGTGGGGCCTTGAAATAATCTGTCCAGAGAACCCAAAGGTGCTCTTTAACTTGGTGTGAACGCTCCTCTTTAATTGCAACTGAACGTGAGCGGAAATCTGCATCTGGGTTAGCCGCATACTTTTCCATGCAAGCCTTTACAGATAGCGCTTCAATCTTTGCTTGCGCTGGATCGTAGACGCCACATGGCAGATCGCAGTGCGCGTGAACAGTTACCTTTGGTGTGAAGAACTTCTTCATTTTCTCTCCTTCTAGATCATCTGACTTGAATTGATTTTCTTTATTTCAAAAGCTGTATGTGTGAGACTACCGTCCGTGGGCATCTTTGGCATCTTCGGGCGGGTAGTTGTAGAAGGCGCTTCGATGCAGCCGACTTATAACCCGCAGGATTGGCTCCTTGTTCGTTATGGATTCTTCGGCAATAAGTACTTAAACCTTAAGTTGGGCGATGTAGTTGTAATCCAGCGCGAGCAGCAACCCGGCATCTTTTATATTAAAAGGGTGGCTGAGATCCAAAAGGGTAGTTCTGGGCAAGAGAGTTACTACGTGCGCAGTGATAACGAAGCAGGAACAGATTCTCGTACCTGGGGATATTTAAGTAAAGATGAAGTTATTGGAAAAGTAGTTACGCGAATCAAAAAGAGTTAGCGAGTAAATGCCTCATACATCAAAGCCTTTGCCTCTTCTTCATGCAGATGGTGATTACCGGTAGCAGGAGATGCAGATGCACGACGTGAAATGCGACGAAGAACTCGAGCATCAACTGCAGTGCCACCAATTATCTCGGTAGTACTCAAAGCAACGTGTGGCCAAGCTCCTTGGTTAGCTGGTTCATCTTGAACCCAGAGCAGATTAGCCTTTGGATGCTTCTTCGCTTCAACTTCCATTTGTGCAACCGGGAATGGATATAAACGTTCAACACGAACAATCGCGGTGCTGGTGTCATTTAAACGCGCACGTTCTGCAACTAGGTCGTGATAAATCTTTCCAGAGCAGTAAATCAATCGTGTTGCGTTATTGACTGTTGTGTCACCAATTACTGGTAGGAATGTACCTGAAGTGAAATCGCTTATCGCAGATGCTGCTGCGCGCAGACGGAGCATCGACTTCGGTGTAAAGACAATCATGGGACGGCGCTTTGGATTAGCGGCGTGGAAGCGAAGTAGGTGGAAGTAAGAAGCAGGCGTTGAAGGCTGGGCAATAGTCATATTTTTTTCTGCAGCAAGTGATAAAAATCTTTCGATACGAGCTGATGAGTGATCAGGTCCTTGGCCTTCGTAACCATGTGGCAAGAGCAGAACAACTGATGATCGCTCGCCCCACTTTTGAAGAGCGGACGAAATAAATTCATCGATAACTGTTTGGGCACCGTTTGCAAAATCTCCGAACTGACCTTCCCATAAGACCAACGCTTCTGGTCGCGCAACGGAATAGCCATATTCAAAGCCCATCGCCGCGTATTCAGAAAGAAGCGAATCAATAACAAAGAATTGGCTCTGATCTGTAACTAAAGAGCTAAGCGGAGTCCAGTCGGAGCCATTCTCTTTATCAACGATCACTGCATGGCGATTACTAAATGTGCCGCGACGTGAATCTTGACCGGCTAGGCGAATTGGGCGACCTTCTTTAAGAAGTGAACCAAAGGCAAGCATTTCACCAGTTGACCAATCGATAGTTCCATCGTTGATTGACTCAGCGCGCTTTTGCAACTGTGGCAACAACTTGGGGTGAACGTGGAAGCCTTCGGGAATTGCAACTTGTGTTGCGGCAATTTCGCGGATCAAGCCTTCAGAGATAAAGGTCGGCACATCTTCGGCATTTGGAACAATTGGCGCCTGGAAGTTTGGATCGTGTTCTTCTTCGTAATTTGCAACGGATGCATAAACTTCTTCAAGTTGAACTTGGTAATCGCGCGCTAACTTTTCCGCTTCATCTGGTGTGATATCTCCACGACCGATCAGCGATTCGGTATACAAGGTGCGAGTTGATCGCTTGGCATCAATTAACTTATACATAAGCGGCTGTGTGAAGCTTGGCTCATCGCCTTCATTGTGTCCGCGACGACGGTAGCAAACCATGTCGATTACTACATCTTTATTAAATAATTGACGATACTCAAAGGCTAGGCGGGCAACGCGAACACATGCTTCAGGATCATCACCATTTACATGGAAGACCGGGGCTTCAATTGATTTAGCAACATCAGTTGAGTAACGCGAAGATCGTGAGGCGTGTGGCGCAGTTGTGAAGCCAACTTGATTATTTACAACGATATGAATTGTGCCGCCGGTGCGGTAGCCGCGAAGTTGGGAAAGTTGCAGAACTTCGAAGTTGACTCCTTGTCCGGCAAAAGAAGCATCGCCGTGTAAGAGAATCGGCAGAACTGAGAATAAGTCTTTTACATTCATTCGATCTTGCTTGGCGCGAACAATGCCTTCAAGTACTGGGTTCACCGCTTCTAGGTGAGATGGATTTGCGGCTAGATAAATCTTGGTCTGTGCGCCAGATTCTGCAGTAAACACGCCTTCGGTACCTAAGTGATACTTCACATCGCCAGAGCCGTGTACTTCATTCTCTTTGTAATGGCCCTGGAACTCTTGGAAGATCTGTCCGTATGACTTACCTGCGATATTTGCTAAAACATTTAAGCGGCCGCGGTGTGGCATACCGATGCAAACTTCATCCATCTTCTTCTCAGCAGCAGCAGAGATAACTGCATCAAGAATTGGAATTACTGATTCGCCACCTTCAAGCGAGAAGCGCTTCTGTCCAACGAACTTGGTCTGCAAGAAAGATTCAAAGGCTTCGGCATCGCTTAACTTTTGCAGGATGTGAAGCTGCTCATCGTGTCCTGGCTTTGTGAAACCAACTTCAACGTGTTCTTGAATCCACTTACGTTCTTCGGGGCTTGAGATATACATATACTCAACGCCAATCGAGCGACAATATGAATCTCGCAAAATACCAAGAACCTTACGGAGCTTCATAAACTTCTCGCCGCCAAAGCCACCAGTTGCGAATTCGCGATCGAGATCCCACAAGGTAAGTCCATGGTTAACCACATCGAGATCTGGGTGAGAACGCTGTGCGTATTCCAGCGGATCGGTATCTGCCATTAGATGGCCATAGGTTCGATAAGCCTGAATTAGCTGCTGAACGCGTGCAGTTTTATTAATCTCTTCATCTTTAGAGAATTCAAAATCTGATGCCCAGCGGATTGGCACATATGGAATACGGAGCGCGGCAAAGATTTCTTCGTAGAAACCATCTGCACCGAGCAAAATCTCGTGGATGCGACGCAGGAAATCTCCTGATTGCGCGCCTTGAATAACGCGGTGATCGTAAGTACTTGTCAGCGTTACTACTTTGCTGATCGCCATGCGCGCCAAAGTTTCTTCACTTGCGCCTTGGAATTCTGCTGGGTAATCCATTGCACCAACGCCAACGATTAAACCTTGTCCTTGCACCAAACGTGGAACCGAGTGCACTGTGCCAATTGTTCCGGGGTTAGTTAGCGAAACAGTTGTGTTTGAATGATCTTCAACGGTAAGCGTTCCAGCGCGGGCTTTCTTAACAATTTCTTCGTAAGCCACCCAGAACTGTCCGAAATCTAACTCTTCACAACCTTTAATTGACGGCACCAATAGCTGACGAGTGCCATCTGGTTTCGCTAAATCAATTGCAATTCCTAAGTTGATATGTTCTGGGCGACCCAGCGCAGGCTTGCCATCTAATTCGCCGTAGAAAACATTCATCTCTGGCATTTGGCGCAAGGCTTTGATCATTGCATAAGCGATGATGTGAGTAAATGAAACTTTCCCACCACGAGTGCGCTTTAAGTGATTTGTAACAACTGTGCGGTTATCGATCATCAACTTTGCCGGAATCGCACGAACACTTGTTGCAGTCGGAACCGAAAGCGATGCTTCCATTGATGCAACCACACGTCCGGCAACTCCACGTAGCGGTTCCATAGTTGCAGCGCTCGGTGTAATTAAAACTGGCGCAGGTTTAACTGGCGCTTGTGCAGGAGTCGGAGTCGAGGCAGAAGTTTTTGCAGCGGCAACTGGAGATGCGGCAACGGGTGCAGGCGTTACTTGCGTAACGGGAACAGGCGTTACTTGCGTAACGGGAACAGGCGTTACTTGCGTAACGGGCACGGCGGCAACCGGTGGAACTTGCGCAACGGGTGCGGCAACAACTGGCGCAGCAACGGGAGCGACTGGATTTACAGGCGCAGAAACAACAGGCGCAGAAACTTTTTGTGCCGATTTCGGAATTGGTGGAGTTCCGCCCTTAGGTGCAGATGGCGCTGCTGCAGATGTTGCAGGAGTTGATGCAACCGGTGCAGAAGTTGCAGCACCTGGTTTGTAAGTCTTAAAGAATTCAATCCATGAAGGTTCGACAGAGGTTGGATCGGCTTGGTAACGCTCGTACATCTCTTCGACGAGCCAATCGTTGGCTCCGAAATCTGCCGACACTAGCCACTCCTTCTTCACGATTAACGCGGAAAAAAACGTTTAATGCGTGGCTAAGACTATCGGCTGAGCGTGGCTTGAATAAATGCTCTCTCGCCAATCCGAGGCGCGATATTGAGCACAATTACTCTGGATATAGGCGCCCGAAACCCAATCTCAGCGCGACAGTGCCCGCCTTCATTGGCACAGTTGGCACATGCATTCAGAAACTGCCCCAACTTCCAGACCTCTGGCGATCGTAAGCGGTGGCAGTCGTGGCCTCGGTTTTGAAACTGCGCGCGGTTTAGCAGCTGCCGGCTTTGATCTCGCACTTATCGCGAAAGATCAACAGCGATTGGATGGCGCTCGCCAAGAGCTATTAACTGAATTCGCGGCGACACAAACGGATCTGAAGATCACAATCCACGCAGTTGATTTAGAAGATCAGGTTGCCACCAGAAATCTAGCCACCGAAATCACAAACAAATTGGCTACCCCCAAAGTTCTGATGCTTGCCCACGGAGTTATGAGCGAGAAGATGTCGAAGACTCTGCGCACAACCGATGCCGAATGGAATCGTGTGATGAATATAAATTTAAATTCCGTATTCACTCTTGTAAATGCAATTGCACCGGCAATGGCCGAAGCACGCGATGGCCGCATTGTTATCTACTCCGCATGTTTAGGTCGTATGTCTGGTCCAGGAAATGCCGGGGGACTTGCGCCATATCGAATTAGCAAAGCCGGTGTTAATGCACTTGTGCGAAATCTGGCATACGAAACTGGACTCGGTGCTCGCGGATTTTATGTTGATGCCACCTGTCCAAATCACACCCGCACAGATATGGGTGGACCCGATGCACCACGCAGCGTCGCAGAAGGTGCCGAGACCGCTATTTGGTTAGCAACCGCTGATATTGCGCAACGCGGAAATGAAAACGTAACTGGAGTATTTTGGGAGGACCGTCGCGTTATTCCTTGGTGAACACTTCCTATTGCCTTGTAATCGCCTTGTAATCGCTGTGCAATTTCTTGTTGATTAGCGGATTCTCAAAGATACCTTTGGGTTAAAGGGAGTTAGCTACTCGGAATAATCGTTATAGCTAAATATAAAATAGGCACTGATAAAAGTAATAGCGGAATGGCACCGATTAAGAAGTTGCCTTCGAATTGATATTTAACAACGCCTAAGACAATTAGATTTGCTAAGACCACCGGCGCCCTGCCCCAGTTCTTTTCCGCAGCAAATGCTCTCCCACAAGCGATTAACCCCAAGCCACCCAAAACCGTAAAGCCGAGCACACCCATCAACGGCGGCAGCTCGCGATCTTCGTGAGTAATTCCCATTACCGCTACCCACGCACCTAGGGATAACACGATCGCACCTTCTATATAGAGAAGGGCGGACACGATGGAGCGCTTACGCGCTTGCTTGGCAGGATCAGTGTTCATAAGTGGGAAGGGTAGCAGTATGAACTTTGCGCACGATGGTTTGCGTGACGATTTAACACGATTAGCTGCGCCACCACATTATTACGAAGTATTGAGACGCGAAATCGCGTTAGCGAACCGGAGATCCCACGACCTCACTGCGATTAGATTAATTTTAAATTCAAAGGCACCGCTTTACGAAGCCACCTTGATCTCTTTCGCTGATTTGATAACCAACTCGTTTCGATACGAAGATGCTAAATCTAGGTTAGGAGAATATGAATTTGGAGTTCTCATTCATGGCAATGAAGCGCTGGCGAACCAGTTGAGCACGAGACTCATAGCGCGCTGGGCTATCGACGGAAGATCGGATTCACATATTTCTTACGCCTCGGCGAGATACTTAGTAGGCGAGTCAGCAATCTCCTTTATAAATCGATTAGATGACGAAGAACTTACTCTTAGTGACTTTTAAAGGTGAAGCTACTCCCGGTCAATAATTGGCAGAAAGTATCCACAGATAGAATCGATCGGATAATTTCCACTTAACCTTACGCCTACCTTCGCGCAATGGAGTTAGACGTCGCTTTTGGTCCCATCGCAGCCTTGATCGCAGATCCAACAATTGAAGAGATCTGGATTAATTCTCCGCAAAGAATATTTGTCGCTCGCAATGGAAGAAGCGAACTTACCAATCTGGTTTTAAGTGCAACTGATGTTCGTGAATTAGTTGATCGCACGCTCATCTGGAGCGGGCGCCGACTCGATCTTTCACATCCATTTGTAGATGCTCGACTCCCAGATGGAAGTCGACTTCACGTAGTGATTCCAGAAATAACTCCGCAACATTGGGCGGTAAATATTCGGAAACATTTGCTTCAGCATCTAAGCATCGAAGAATTGGCTGAGCGCGGAGCAATGAACTCAGAGATTGCATTAGCCCTGAAAAATTCTGTAAAGGCCGGGCTAAATATCCTCGTAAGCGGAAGTACTCAATCCGGAAAGACAACTTTGCTTAATGCGCTTGTGACAGCTACGCCAATTCACGAACGAGTTATAACTATAGAAGAAGTATTTGAATTAAAGCCAATACTTCCAGATCTAGTAGCGCTGCAGACTAGAAGTGAAAATCTGCAAGGTGATGGTGCAATTCCTCTTCGAAGGTTGATAAAAGAGGCGTTGCGAATGCGCCCCTCACGAATAGTTGTTGGTGAAGTGCGTGAAGCTGAGGCGCTAGATCTTCTAATCGCACTTAACTCTGGCTTACCAGGAATGGGGACTTTGCACGCAAACTCTGCAAGAGATGCGGTTACGAAATTACAAACGTTACCTCTGCTAGCCGGCGAAAATATCTCTCATAAATTTATCGCACCAACAGTGGCATCAGCCCTGGATTTGGTTGTTCATATGTCCCTTAGCGCTGACGGAACTCGTCGCGTAAAAGAGTTGGCGGCCGTGACAGGAAGATTCGAAAATGACAGAGCGGAAATCGAAACGCTTTGGCGTTGGAACGGTACTGAATACAAACGGGGTATCGGCACAATCGGGAACGAGGAAAAGTTTTTAATAGCGGGAGTTCCACTAGAAAGTTGGTGGAAATTTTCGTGAGATTATCAAAATTGCAGTCAATGAATATGTATTTGCGCTCTTTAATTTTTGGCACGCTTTTGGCAATCTGCGTTTTCGCGCTAACATCTTCTCTAGTTATCGCTCTAACTTTTATGTCTTTAATCGCTGCCATATCAATAGTTTTAGCAAAACGGACAAATAGCAAGAGATATGAAGCGATGAATGCGGGATGGCCTGAGGTTATAGACCACCTGATTACTGGAATTCAATCAGGACTTTCGATAAACGAATCGCTCGCGGGTTTAGCATCCCGCGGACCCGAGATTCTCCGGCCCATTTTTCAAGAGTTTGCGTTGGCTATGTCACGGAGTGGAGATTTCACTACGGCGCTGCTTAAATTAAAGAGCGATTGCGGGCAACCAGGAAGTGACCAGATTTTTGAAGCAATTTCTATTTCGAAAGCGTTGGGTGGATCTGAATTACTTACGATTCTACGAACTGTAGGTACTTTCTTGAGGCAGGATTTAGCACTTCGACGCGAGATTGATGTTAAGCATGGCTGGATAAAGAACTCAGCACATTTCTCAGCCGCAGCGCCGTGGGTTCTGCTGCTATTACTTTCTACACAACCGGCAACTGCACGAGCTTTTTCAACGAGTTCTGGTGCGCTAATTCTCTTTCTTGGCGTAGCAATGACAGCTATCGCATATATATGGATGGCAAAATTAGGAGAACTACCTGGAGTTCCACGAGTTTTTGGTGAGCGATGAAAGCTTCGCTTTCGATTCCAACTCTATTCGCGGCGACGGGCGCTCTCTGGATTATTTTCAGCGCCAGCCCAAAATCTCAACTCTCTGCCAGGATTGCCAAATCTAAAAATCGCATAAACACTTCTCAACGTTTGTCGGAAATTGGGTTAGATAAACCGAAAGATTATGAAAATTTCAAAACCAAACAAATTCTTCTATCTGCAATGGTTGGATTCTCTTCTCTTTTTCTGCCTTTCGTTATAGGAAACTCACCTGCCAGTTCTCTCATATTTGCAATCTTTACCTGTGTCTTTACATTCACTGTAATTGATCGTAATTTAAGTCAGAAAGTAAAAAAGCAGAGGTTAATGATAGATGCAGAATTCCCCGCCGTAATAGAAATGTATTCTTTAGCGCTTTCAGCTGGCGAGACCCCACTTGTAGCAATGGAGCGAATTGCTACGAGTGCGAAAGGATCATTGGCTAAAGAATTCTCGTCAGTAGTCGTGCAAGTTAAGTCTGGAAAGGCTTTTCATTTGGCACTGGATGAAATGGGCCGTGGACTTGAGTCTCTTCTGGTTCGCAGATTTATCGACTCACTCATTATTGCAACTTTACGAGGCGCACCTCTTACTGAAGTGTTGCACAGACATGCACAAGAGGCGCGAGAAGCGCAACGAAACCGTCTTATGGGTGCAGCGGCAAAAGCTGAAATCTCGATGATGGTTCCAGTCGTATTCCTCATTCTTCCAATATCAATTCTCTTTGCTCTATGGCCATCTTTGGCCAATCTCAACTTAATTGCAGGTGTGTAAATCCAATTCCATAAATTATGGAATTTTAAGAGCTAAGAAAGTAGGCAGAAATGAAGTTCGTTACCCTGAAAATGAGCATGAAGTTGCAGGCGATTTATCAAAAAATCATTGGTTTGCTGCAGCGCAATATGCGTTTCCAGCGAATTACAAAATCAATGGCTTCAGAACGGGGCGATGTTCCAGGCTGGGTATTGGTGGTTTTAATGACTACTGGTTTAGTAACCGCAATCTGGACCATTGCAGCTCCCCGATTAACTAACATCTTAAAAAACTCTCTCGATTCTATGAATGGAATTAGGTAATGTTTAAAAAAATCATTAGAGATGAGTCTGGGAATGTAGAAAGTGCGCTGGTTCTGATTCCGTTGCTATTTCTATTTCTCTGCAGCATCCAAATAGTCATCGCGATCCATATACGAAACTCCGATCAGAGTGATGTTCAAAGTCAGGCATCTGCGAGGGCGATTTCGGGGAACTTTGCTGCTGGAGATTCGATTTTAAATATTCCTTCCCAATCTCGTTTTGAAGAACAACAGATACTAATAACTTCGAAGCGGCGGGATATCCCACTCATGATTCCAGGTTTATCTCATTTAATCGGTGGAAATTTGCAGAGCTATGTCAAGGGCGTAGCGGTGATCGAGAAGCAACCGTGATCACCTTTATCAAGAATGAAGACGGGAGCGCTAACGTTGAATTTATTGCACTTGCACTTCCACTCTTTGTGCCACTGATCATTTTCTTGCAACAATTTGCTGGCGTTAGCGCAGAAGAAGATTTCGCACGCACTTTAGCGCGCGAGGGGGCACGGGCATATGTTTCAAGTTCCAGTGAACAGAGCGCGGAAGAGATGATGAATAAGGTAATTTTCTTCACTGGTAGAGAATTGGGGCTTACGTCAGAACAATTTGACCGTATGTCTATCGATTTACAGTGCACCAGTTCACCTTGTCACACTCCAAATGGAAAAGTACAAGTAACAATTCACTTCAGCGCCACATCCAATTTCCGAGAAGTTACCGCTTCAGCACAAGAGTATTTTTCGCCGTGGAGTTAAAATCTCGTTTCTTTAGAGATGAACGAGGTTCAATCTCATTATTAGTCCTAACTTTTTTCTTAATAACGGTTATCACCTCTTTGGTAATTACCGATATTGCGGCAATCGCTATTGCTAAGAGGTCTCTTACTCAAGCGACTGAGGCAGCTGCGCAGCGAGGAGTTAGAAATCTAAATCGTGAGGCTTACTACTCTGGTGAATTTGATCTAAGTACGATGGCAGGAAATGCTTTCGGAGTTGGCCCAAAAGATCCGGGAGTGCCGATTGATTGCTCTAAAGCTTTAGGTGATTCGCAAGGCGCTTTAGCCGATTGGGCTGGTGGACCCAGATCATTGAGAAGAGTTGAGTTAAGCGAGGTCACAATCAGAGATATCCAATGTGATGGCTTCGGAATCCAATTGATAACAGTCGCGATGGCGCGATTGCCAATTGTTATTCCTCTCTTTAATATTGAAAAAATTGTGGTGTCAGCACGAGTTTCAACTACGAATACACGTAAAGCGGGTTTCTCTCCCTTCGGTATAAGGGTTTTCTAGTAATCGCTATCCTTAGCCTTATGGCCCGTGAATACGATCTCGAGATTGCTGCGATAAGCGCAACTCTTGTATCTATAGAAAAGGTCTTGGATTTACCAAAACTCGAAGCCGAAGCTGTGGAGTTAGAAGCGGCTGCAGGGGTTCCGAATTTGTGGGATGACCCGGAAGTAGCACAGAAAGTAACGAGCAAGCTATCTCGTGTGCAGAGCACGATTGCGCGGTTAAAGGGTTTGCGCAGGCGCGTTGAAGATCTGCCAATTCTATTTGAATTAGCAACATCTGAGCCAGATGGATCGGCGCTTTCGGATGCAGAAGGTGAATTAGATTCGGTTGTTAAAGCAATTAGCGAACTTGAAGTTACTACTTTGCTAAACGGCGAATATGACGATCGCGATGCGCTGATAACTATTCGTTCGGAAGCAGGTGGCGTTGAGGCTGCCGATTGGGCTGAAATGCTTATGCGCATGTACTTGCGTTACTGCGAACGCCACGAGTATAAAGTCGATGTTCTTGAAACTTCTTATGCTGAAGAAGCGGGAATTAAATCAACTACTTTTAGAGTTAGTGCACCTTATGCATATGGAACTATCTCGGTAGAACAGGGCACGCATCGCTTGGTGCGTATTTCGCCATTTGATTCGCAATCTCGTCGCCACACGTCATTTGCTGGCGTTGAAGTTGTTCCAGTTGTGGAACAGAGCGATCACATTGAAATTGATGAAAAGGAAATTCGCGTAGACGTTTATCGCTCATCAGGTCCCGGGGGACAAGGCGTTAACACAACTGACTCAGCGGTTCGCTTGACACACATTCCAACTGGAATTGTTGTCTCTTGTCAGAACGAGCGTTCGCAGATTCAAAATAAGGCAACTGCAATGGCGGTATTGCAATCCAAGTTGTTAGAACGTCGCCGTCAAGAAGAACAAGCCAAGATCAATGCGTTAAAGGGCGATAATTCAGGCTCTTGGGGAAACCAGATGCGTTCGTATGTTTTAGCTCCGTATCAAATGGTTAAGGATCTGCGAAATAACCACGAGACTGGAAATACATCTGCAGTATTAAATGGTGAAATTGATGATTTCATTGAAGCGGGAATTCGCTGGCGGCGCTCTAGCGCTTCTTAACTTTTCTCGTTATTACGCTCGTTATTACGCCTGTTCCCCAAATTATTTTAATTAAGTAATTTTTTTCACATTGAGCGTAATTCACGCGTAAATATTTGGTACTCGAACCTGTGAATTGACGCAATCTGCACCGATATCGGGCGCTTTTAGGTGATCTATACCTAAACTATCCCTCAGTACGGCAGCCCATATCTTTGCTGCCCAAGAGGAATGAAGGAGTTCGTGTGATTCGCTTTGAGAATGTGACGAAGCTTTATTCGGGTCAAGACCGCCCGGCGCTAGAAGCGGTTACTTTAGAAATTGTTAAAGGTGAGTTCGTCTTCCTTGTTGGACTTTCTGGTTCTGGTAAATCAACTTTCCTCCGTTTGATCTTGCGCGAAGAGCGACCAACTTCCGGAATTATTCACGTGGCCGGAAAAGACCTTGGCCAATTGGCAAACCATAAAGTCCCAGAACTGCGTCGCCAAGTAGGAACAGTCTTCCAAGATTTCCGATTGCTACAGAATAAAACTATTGCTGAAAATGTTGCATTCACTTTGCACGTACTTGGATATTCAAAGCGCGAGATTGAACGCGAAGTTCCTGAAGTTTTGGAATTAGTTGGCTTAGAAGATAAAGGCGATCGCATGCCAAATGAAATTTCAGGTGGAGAGCAACAGCGCGTAGCCATTGCTCGTGCCTATGTCAGCCGCCCCGCGATCATCATCGCCGATGAGCCAACTGGAAACCTTGATCCGGCTACATCTGTTGGAATTATGAAGTTACTTGATCGGATTAACCGCGAGGGAACCACGGTATTGATGGCCACCCACGATGCGGGAATCGTTGATCAGATGCGCAAGCGCGTTATTGAGTTAGATAGCGGCCATGTGATTCGCGACCAGGTTCGCGGCGTCTATGGATACACGGGCTAGCGGATTCACGGGATAGGGTAAATACATGCGCGCAGGATTTTTACTTAGTGAAGTTCGAATCGGACTTCGCCGTAACCTAACAATGACCTTTGCCGTCATAGTTACTACCGCTATATCGCTATCTCTTTTGGGAATCGGCTTGCTCTCGAACTCACAAGTAAATGCGATGAAAGATTATTGGTATGACAAGATCGAAGTTTCGGTCTATCTCTGTGGTTCACTTTCGGAATCACCAAGCTGTGCTGGTGGAGTAGTAAATGCAGAACAACGCCTTGGCATCAAGAGCGATCTCGAAGCTTTGCCCGTAGTGCAGAGTGTTTTCTACGAATCACAATCTGAGGCATATTCAAGATTCCAAGAGCGCTTTAAGGATTCAGCAATCGCACAAAATGTGACTGCAGATCAACTACCCGAATCTTTCCGCGTTAAGTTAAAGGATCCGACCCAGTATGCAGTTGTGGTCAGCGCATTTTCGGGCCGCCCCGGTGTTGATGTGGTGCAGGATCAGAGAAGCATTTTGGAGAAGTTCTTTAAGTTGCTGAATGTGCTCCGCAATGGCGCGCTCTTAGTCGGCCTCTTCTCGGTATTAACTGCAGGCTTGTTGATTTCAAATACTTTACGTATTGCTGCCTTTAACCGCCGACGCGAAACTGGCGTTATGAAGTTGGTTGGTGCATCTTCTTGGTCGATTCAACTTCCATTCTTACTTGAAGGAATCTTTTCCGCGCTAATTGGTTGGGTATTTGCGACCGGTCTGTTGGCGGGGCTCAAAAGCGTGATTGATTCGAAGGTAGCGCCGCTGCTGACCTTTACCAATTTCTTTGGTTGGAATGAAGTGTGGATTGCATCTGCTTGGCTATTGCTAGCTGGCTTAGGTGTTTCAACGATCGCATCTGCTGTAACGCTGCGCCGTTATCTCAAGGTCTAAGCGAGTAACGCCGTGGTGAAAGAGGTCGGTCGCAAACTCATCGCGCAAAATAAAAAAGCACGCCACGATTACTCAATTGAAGATGTTTTCGAATGCGGAATTGTTTTAACCGGCACCGAAGTTAAATCGCTTCGCGCTGGGCGAGCATCGCTTATCGATGGATATGCCACGGTTGAAAATGGCGAACTCTGGTTAGCTGGTGTTCATATTCCGGAGTACACCCAAGGTACTTGGACCAATCACGAAACTCGACGTAAACGTAAGTTGCTTGTGCATTTGCAGGAGATAAAGAAGTTACATATCAAGATCAAAGAAGGTGGAGTAACTCTCATCCCATTGCAGTTGTACTTCAATAATGGCAAAGCCAAGATTGAGATCGCAGTTGCACGCGGAAAGAAAGCGCACGACAAACGTGATTCTTTGATGGAGCGCCAAGCAACCCGCGAAGTTGAACGCGAAATATCTCGTCGTCGATCTGGCAAGGATCAATAATTACCATCTACGTATTTGGCAATTCTTAAGAAAAGATATTCTCAAATCGGAGTTTCCCGCTTAGTTGTGGAGATTGAGTTATAGCGCTCAAGTAAATGTAGAAAATCGTGCTTTATCCCCGATTTTCGAAGTTTACTTGAGCGTAATTTTTCGCAACTCAATAGCGGCGATACACTTAGCCCACAACTTAATAGTGGAAATAGCTTTCCACACCCATGGGGGTGAACGGTCTCGACTTTGGTTGTTGAGTCAGGGGAAGCGGGCCGAGGAAGCCAGGATGATCTCGTTAACCAATAACCTGTGCAAAAAATAATCGTCAGTACAACTGCCGATGATCTCACTCTTGCTGCCTAAGCAAGCTCTGTGATCCGTTAGCCCAGACTCGCCTTCGATCTGGGATCTAGCGCCGACAGAAGGCTCTTCACGGTAGTGGCGTTGCGAACACCACCGGAGAACAGTTTCGCAAATGAGTTTGTCGAATACTTGTGTGCAAGAGATTCGGAACTGAGAAAACGATAGC
>Ga0214919_10002072_pt1 | contig 31969 bp, 29 predicted proteins | sample LL1503_MetaG_FD_177994 | JGI IMG/M metagenome (GOLD analysis project Ga0214919, IMG submission 177994) | Freshwater microbial communities from Lake Lanier, Atlanta, Georgia, United States - LL-1503 | ecosystem: Environmental > Aquatic > Freshwater > Lake | place: USA: Georgia | collected... | reverse complement strand
CCAGCACCCAAGAACGAGCCCGGGTCCCACACCACCTGATCGACGTGTGTGACCCGCTGCAGTCGCACAGCGCCGCCGACTTTGTGCGCGCGGCCAACGCCCTGATCCCTGCCATTCAACAGCGTGGACGCTTGCCCGTGTTGGTGGGCGGGACCATGCTTTACTTCAAAGCCTTGATCGAAGGGCTGGACCCCATGCCCGCCTCGGACGCAGTGGTTCGATCTGGCATTGAGTCTCAAGCCCTGCGCGAAGGCTGGCCGGCCATGCATGCCTTGCTGGCAGAGATCGACCCGGATGCGGCCCAACGCCTTTCCCCCCACGATGCCCAGCGCATCAGCCGCGCGCTGGAGGTGTGGCGCATCAGTGGCCGCCCTTTGTCAGCGCATTTCAGTCCCAAACTGGCGGTGCAAACACCTGGCGCATTGCGCGATGCCACTGGCCGGCGCGCCTTGCTGTTGTCACTGGAACCTGAACAACGGTCCTGGCTGCACCAGCGCATCGAGACCCGGTTTGACCACATGTTGGCCCAAGGCCTGTTGGCCGAAGTTTTGCGGTTGCGCGCCCTGCCAGGCTGGCAGGAACAAGCCCCAGCGATGAGGTGCGTGGGTTACCGGCAAGCTTGGCCTGTGCTGGCCCATTGGCACGCCCAGGGGTGGACAGACGATCAACTGTTGACTGCACTGCGCCCAATTGGCGTGGATGGCAGTTCCCAAGCAGTGCCCAAGGGGACAGGGGTGGTTTCCCATGAACCGGCCCTGATGGTCGGCCTGAGCCAATGGCGAAGCACCTCGCTGGCGGCCACTCGGCAGTTGGCCAAGCGTCAATTGACTTGGCTCAGGGGCATGACCGAACGACAGGCGGTGCCCTGCGATGCCCCCGATGCGCTCGAGCGTGTGCTTGGTGTGGTGCGATCGGGCCAACCGACGCTGGGGACTTTCCTGCCGGTCAGTGCACCGGGCCTTTGAGGGCGGCGGGCATGGGCAGGCTGACCACGGCAATGCCCTCATCTATCAGGGACTCCGACTCCGCAGGTGTGACTTGGCCTCGGATATTGCGCTCTGGCTTTTCACCGTAATGGATCTTGCGCGCTTCCTCAGCAAAACCTGCACCCACGTCCTCGGTGTTTTGCAAGACGTGCTGCACCACCTTCATCCAAGCTTGGTTTAACTGTGCCATGGTGGCCACGCCTGCATCCTGAGGTGGAGGGGGTGTCTCGGCGCTGGCGCTGTCAGAAACGGTGGGCAATGGTTCGCGCATTGAAGTGCTCAGGTTCAGGCGCGGTGCACTCAGCAATTTGGTGACCTCGCGGTCCCCACACAGCGGGCACTGCACCAAACCGCGCGCGAGTTGCGCTTGAAAGTCGCCCTCAGAACCAAACCATCCCTCAAAGGCATGGCCGTGTTGACACTGGAGATCGAGAACCTTCATGGGACGCAATTATCCAGCATGAGGCGCCCCGTCATGGAGCGGTATGTTGATCCGCTTGCCATTGCAAGGGCCATTGTCCGTTGAGGTGGTTTTGCAGCCACAACGCACCAGCCAGGGTTTTGCTGTCGGTGATCAGTCCTTGTTGACAAGCCGCGAAGAAGTCTTGCGTGTCCATGGCCAGGACATCCAAGTGCTCACCCACGTCAAGCGCGCGCGGCCCTGCGGTTAAACCACGGGCAAACCAAATGTCAATGAACTCGGTGGAGTAACTGATCACCGGGTGCATCACACCCGCATGGGCCCAGTGCGTGGCCGTGTACCCCGTCTCCTCACGCAGTTCGCGGCGGGCGCAATCCAACACCAACTCTGCGGCATCGAGTTTGCCTGCTGGGAACTCCAGCATGACCTGCTGCATGGGATAACGGTATTGGCGCTCCATCAACAACCGACCGTCGTCGAGCAGGGGAATGATCATCACCGCGCCTGGATGGGTCACAAATTCACGTGTGGCGGTGCCGCCAGAGGGCAAACGAACGGTGTCCCTGAAAGCATGCAGAAAGTGCCCTTTGAACAACTCCTGGCTGTCGATGCGGTGTTCGATCAGGTGCTCATCTGACACGGCTTAGCTCCAGCGTGAACAGTCAAAGAAGCCGTCCAGGGGCCGCGCGCAGCGGCTCAACTGCCCAGGGTGCGCACTATGGCTTGCGCGCACAAGGCCATCAACCCACCCGGCATCAAGCCCAGCAGCAGCACCAATGCCCCGTTGATGGACAAAACCACGCGCACATCCAAAGGCGCAGAAACGGTGGAGGCCGTCAATGGCGGGTCAAAGTACATGACCTTGATTACGCGCAAGTAATAAAAAGACCCGATCAGGGACATCAAAACCGCAAACACCGCCAGCCACAAAGCCCAGCTGCTGCCAGTTGAGACCAAGGCTTGCAACACCGACAATTTGGCATAAAAGCCCACCAAGGGTGGTACCCCCGCCAATGAGAACAAACAAATCGCCATCACCGCTGCATACAAGGGGCTGCGTTGATTCAAACCGGCGAGATCGGAGACCTCTTCGCTTTCAAACCCATCGCGCGCCAACAGCAAGATGACCCCGAAGGTTGCCAGCGTGGTCAGCACATAGGTGACCACGTAAAACATGGAGGAGCTGTAAGCATTGGCCGCGCTGCTGGTTCCGCCATTGACCACCCCACTGATCAACCCCAACAACATGAAACCCATTTGAGAAATGGTGGAAAACGCCAGCATGCGCTTGAGGTTTGTTTGGGCAATGGCGGCCAAATTGCCCACCAACAAAGAGGCCATGGCCAACAAGGCCAGCATTTGCTGCCAATCAATGGCCAGCGGCAGCAAACCCTCGACCAGCAAGCGCATGGTGATGGCAAAAGCCGCCAATTTGGGGGCACCAGCGATCATCAAGGTCACCGCGGTGGGCGCGCCTTGGTAGACGTCAGGCACCCACATGTGAAAGGGCACCACGCCAAGTTTGAAAGCCAAGCCGCACACCACAAACACCAATCCAAGCACCATGACTTGGTGCTTGATTTGCCCCGAAGCCACCGCTTTGAACACCGCGCCCACGTCCAAGCTGCCGGTGGCACCATACAACATGGACAAACCATAAAGCAAAAAACCGCTGGCCAATGCGCCCAACACAAAGTACTTCATGGCCGCTTCTGTGGCGTTGGCGTTGTCACGGCGCAATGCCACCAAGGCGTAACTGCACAAGGTGAGCAGCTCCAAGCCCAAGTACAACACCAAAAAGTGATTGCCGGAAATCATGACAAACATGCCCAGCAAAGAAAACAAACCCAGGGTAAAGATCTCACCGCCACCCAGCATGCCCCGGTCGGCCGCATAAGGTCGCCCGTACACCAAGGTGACCGCCACCGATAAGGCGGCAAAACATTTCAACCAGTTGCCCATGCTGTCGCTGACCACCATGTTGCCAAAGGCATACCAGGTTTTGCCATCCATCGCCTGCGCTGCAGCCAAACCCGATACCACCAACAAGGTTCCCAATGACAAGGCATAGGTCAAGTTGCGACGAGGACTGCGCACCGCCAAATCCACCATGGCAATCACACAAGTCATGACGAGCAACACTATTTCAGGCCAAACGCTGGACCATGCCATGTTTTCAATCATTTCGCTGTTTCCGTTGTTTCATCATGGCAACTTGGTTTGTGCCACATGTTGCAAGAGCTGGACCACAGACGCATCCATCACCTCGGTGAAGGGCCTGGGGTACAGGCCCATGGCCAACACCGCCACCGCCAAGGTGGCCAACACCAGGTACTCACGGGCACCGATGTCTTGCAAATCGCGCACCTCGTCATTGGCCACAGGCCCCAGGTAAACGCGCTTGACCATCCACAGGGTATAGGCCGCGCCAAAAATCAAGGCCGTGGCCGCCGCCAAACCCACCCAAAAATTGAATTTGATGGCGGCCAAAATCACCATCCACTCGCCCACAAAGCCTGCCGTCCCAGGCAAGCCGCAGTTGGCCATGGCAAAAAACAGGGCAAAAGCGGCAAAACGCGGCATGGTGCTGACCACACCGCCGTAACTGGCAATCATGCGCGAATGCATGCGGTCATACAAAACACCAATGCACAAGAACATGGCCGCTGACACAAATCCGTGGGCAATCATTTGCACCAAGGCGCCACTCACGCCCATGGGTGTGAAGATGAAAAACCCCAGGCTGACAAAACCCATGTGGGCCACCGATGAATAGGCGACGAGTTTTTTCATGTCCTCTTGAACCAATGCCACCAAGCCGACATAGATGACCGCAATCAATGACAAGGCAATGATCAACCAAGCCCACTCACGCGATGCATCGGGAACGATGGGCAATGAAAACCGCAAAAACCCGTAGGCCCCCAACTTAAGCATGATCGCGGCCAGCACGGCAGACCCCCCTGTGGGGGCCTCCACGTGGACATCGGGCAACCAGGTGTGCACTGGCCACATCGGCACCTTGACAGCAAAGGCGGCAAAAAAAGCAAAGAACAACAGCGTTTGGGCCTGGCTGTCCAGCGGCAACTGGTACCAGGTGGCCAGATCAAAACTGCCACCCGACTGGGTATACAGGTAGATCAATGCCACCAGCATGAGCAAAGAGCCCAGCAAGGTATAGAGAAAAAACTTAAACGCCGCGTAAATTTTGTTGGGGCCACCCCAGATGCCAATGATCAGATACATCGGTATCAAAGTGGCTTCAAAGAACACATAAAAAAGCATCGCGTCTTGCGCGGCAAACACACCCACCATCAAGCCGCTGAGGATCAGAAACGCCCCCATGTATTGATTGACCCGCTCGGTGATCACTTCCCAACCCGCCAACACCACCACCGGGGTAATAAATGCGGTGAGCAGCACAAGCCACAAGGAGATGCCGTCCACCCCCAAGTGGTAGTGCACTTGAAAGCGCTCTATCCACAGCGCCTTTTCTACCCATTGCAGGTCGGCAGTTCCAAGTTGGAAGCCACTGTACAGCGGCAGGGTGATCAAGAAGCTGACCAGTGCGCCCAACAATGCCAGCCAGCGCACAGATTTGGCATGCTCATCACGGCCCAGGGCCAGCAACAAGCACCCAATAAATATTGGCATCCAAATGGACAGGCTCAGCAAACCCATGTGATTTCTCTTTTCTTCATCTTGGGGCACAGGCTCATGGTTGCAACCACACAAACCATGTCATCAACAAGAACACACCCATGATCATGGCCAAGGCATAGTGGTAGAGGTAGCCGGTTTGGCCTTTGCGCACCAGACCAGACAACCGACTCACCCAGCGCCAAGCACCATTGACCAAGGCGCCGTCGATCAAGACCTGATCGCCCCAACGCCACAAACCAGCGCCAATACTGCGGGCACCGCGGGCCAACACATGCTCATTGAAGGCGTCCAGGTAATACTTGTGGTCAAGCAAGGTGTGCAAGGGTTGCACCATTTTTTGAATGGCCGCAGGCCAACCGGTTTTGACCATGTACAACACATAAGCCAAGACCACACCCGACAAAGCCAGCCAAAACGGGGCCGTGCCAAAAGCATGGCTGGCCATCGCCAAGGGACCATGAAAAGCCTGCGCCAATTCGTGCATGGCATGGTGCTGGTCCGTGTTGACCATGATGGCATCGGTCAAAAATGGGCCAAACAACAGGGGCTCAATGGTGAAGTATCCAATCAGCACCGAGGGAATGGCCAACAAAACCAAGGGCAGCGTGACCACCCAGGGGGACTCATGGGGTGCGTGGTCTGCATGCCCGTGTGCGTGGTCATGGTGCTTATGCGCATCTGGATTTTGCGCGTAGCGCTCGGGGCCATGGAAGACCAAAAAGTACATGCGGAAGGAATAAAACGCAGTGACAAACACACCTGCAAGAACTGCAAAATGCGCAAAGCCAGCGCCTGGCAAATGGCTTTCGGCCACAGCTTCAATGATGCTGTCTTTAGAGTAAAAGCCAGAAAACAAAGGGGTTCCGATCAGGGCCAAGGAACCCAACAAAGAGGTGATCCAGGTGATCGGCATGTATTTGCGCACCCCGCCCATCCAGCGGATGTCTTGGTTGTGATGCAAACCCATGATCACCGAGCCTGCGGCCAAAAACAACAAAGCCTTGAAGAAGGCATGGGTCATCAAATGAAACACCGCAACGGAGTAAGCCGAGGCACCCAGCGCCACCGTCATATACCCCAACTGAGACAAAGTGGAATACGCCACCACACGCTTGATGTCGTTTTGGATGATGCCCAAAAAGCCCATGAACAATGCGGTGATGGCCCCAATGACCAGCACCACACTCAAAGCCGTTTCTGACAGCTCAAAAAAGGGTGACATGCGTGCCACCATGAAGATGCCTGCAGTGACCATGGTCGCCGCATGAATCAAGGCGGAAATGGGTGTCGGGCCTTCCATGGAGTCGGGCAACCACACATGCAAGGGAAACTGAGCAGATTTGCCCATGGCACCGATGAACAACCCGATGCAAATCACGGTCACCAGCAAACACGAAGTGCCAGGAAAGGTCAGCGCGGCCAATTCAGGGGCCTTGGCAAAAGCCTCGACATAGTTCAGGGTGCCTGTGTAGGCTGCCAACAAGCCAATGCCCATGATGAAGCCAAAGTCACCCACCCGGTTGACCAAAAAAGCTTTCATGTTGGCAAATACAGCCGATGGCTTGTTGAACCAAAAGCCAATCAACAAGTAGGACACCAAGCCCACGGCCTCCCAGCCGAAAAACAATTGCAACATATTGTTGCTCATGACCAGCATCAACATGGAAAAAGTAAAGAGTGAAATGTAGGCAAAAAAGCGGTTATAGCCCTCGTCCTCTTGCATGTAGCCAATGGTGTAGATGTGCACCATCAATGACACGAAGGTCACCACACACATCATCATGGCAGTCAGGCCATCGATCAAGAACCCAACCTCCATCTTGAAGCCGTCGACCACCATCCATGTGTAAATGGTTTCGTTGAAACGAGCACCTTCAACGGCCACGCTGTATAAAGTCATGGCTGAGATGAGCAAAGAGATGAACACGCCCAAGATCGTCACGCTGTGGCTCATGCCGCGGCCCATGCGATGCCCCCCCAGGGCCGTGCCCAAGATACCGGCCAGGGCCGATCCCAGCAGCGGTGCCAGTGGGACCATCAAGAGTTGGGTGGCGTTCAAAGTTGAGTTCATGTTTCTGCGTGGGGTGCTGGTTCAGCCCTTGAGGCTGTCAAGCTCTTCCACATGGATACTGGTTTTATTTCGGAACAGCAACACCAAAATGGCCAAGCCAATGGCTGATTCTGCGGCCGCCACCGTGAGGATGAAAAAGACAAACACTTGGCCTTGCAGGTCACCCAAAAAGTAAGAAAAGGCCACAAAGTTGAGGTTGACCGCCAACAGCATGAGCTCAATGGCCATCAGCAAAACAATGAGGTTTTTTCGGTTCAAAAAGATACCCGTGACCGACAGGGCAAACAAAACCGCACCCACGGTCAACATGTGGCCCAAGGTCAAGTTCATGCTTGCTCCTGCGTTTTGGCTGGGGTGGGGCGAACCGGGTCCATCTTGACCATCTCCAAGCGATCAGCTGCTTTGACGCGCACTTGCTCGCTTGGATTTTGGTACTTGCTGTCTTTGCGTGTGCGCAAGGTCAGGGCAATGGCCGCAATGATGGCCACCAGCAAAATGACCGCGGCCACCTCCAATGGGTACAGGTACTGGGTGTAAATCAAGATGCCCAGCTCTTTGGTGTTGGACGCTTGGGCCAATGGGTCTGCAGCAGAGTTGGCAAACGCCGCGACGGGCTGGGTCGCTCGAAACCCGCCCATCAGCACCGCAGCCAACTCAAGGGCGATCAAGGCACCCATGGTGGCTGCGACGGGAAAGTGACGCCAAAAACCACGGCGCAGACTCTCCACGTTGACATCGAGCATCATGACCACGAATAAAAACAAGACCATCACCGCGCCAACATAAACCAGCACCAATGTGATGGACAAAAACTCGGCTTTGAGCAACATCCACAGACCAGAGGCTTGGAAAAATGCCAGCACCAAGTACAAGGCGGCATGCACCGTGTTGCTCGCGGTGATGACCCGAAATGCCGCAAACAGCATCACGGTCGAAAACAGATAAAAAAGTGCGGAGGTGATGTCCATGGCGATCAACGGTATTTGGCGTCAGCCGCTTTGTTGGCAGCAATTTCGCGCTCGTAACGATCCCCAACAGCGAGCAACATGTCTTTGGTGAAGTACAAGTCACCACGCTTTTCGCCGTGGTATTCAAAAATGTGCGTCTCAACGATCGAGTCCACCGGGCAGCTTTCTTCACAAAAGCCGCAAAAAATGCATTTGGTCAAATCGATGTCGTAGCGCGTGGTGCGGCGCGATCCATCATCGCGCACATCCGACTCGATGGTGATGGCCATGGCCGGGCACACTGCTTCGCACAATTTACAGGCAATGCAACGCTCCTCGCCGTTGTCATATCTGCGCAATGCGTGCAAGCCGCGAAAACGCGGGCTGGCAGGGGTTTTTTCTTCTGGGAATTGAACCGTGATTTTGCGCGCAAACATGTATTTGCCGGTCAGGGCCATGCCTTTGAACAACTCAAGCAACATGAAGCTGCTGAGAAAGTCGCGCCAAGAAAACGGGGTACGGGTTGCCAAGCTGGTCATTGTGGGTTTCTCCGCATCATGGCCACAGGGTCCAAGGGCTTTGCATCCACAAGCCCACCACCACCAACCACACCAAGGTGGCAGGAATGAAAACCTTCCAACCCAAGCGCATGATTTGGTCATAGCGAAAGCGTGGGAAGGTCGCTCGCACCCACAAGAACATGGTGGCGACGACAAACACTTTCATGCCCAGCCAAATCCAACCGGGGATGGCATTGAACAATGGGCTGTCAATGGGCGGCAACCAGCCACCCAAAAACATGATCACGGTCAGCATGGACACCAAAATCATGTTGGCATATTCGGCCAAGAAGAACATGGCAAATGACATGCCCGAGTATTCGATCATGTGGCCGGCCACGATTTCGGACTCGCCCTCCACCACGTCAAAGGGGTGTCGATTGGTTTCGGCCAAGCCAGCGATGAAATAAATCACAAAAATGGGCAGCAGCGGGAGCCAGTTCCAGGACAGAAAGTTCAATCCATTTTCAGCAAATTGCCCTTTGGCCTGGCCCATGACGATATCGGTCATATTCAGGCTCGACGAGACCATCAGCACCACCACCAAACAAAAGCCCATGGCAATTTCATAGCTCACCATTTGGGCCGACGCTCGCATGGCGCCCAAAAATGCATATTTGGAGTTAGACCCCCAGCCCGCGATGATCACGCCGTAGACCTCCAGCGAGGTGATGGCCATCAAAAAAAGCAGGCCGGCGTTGACATTGGCCAGCGCCACCTCCGGTCCAAAGGGCACCACCGCCCATGCCGCCAATGCAGGCATGATGGTCATGATGGGACCTAGCAAAAACAAAGGTTTATTGGCAGCCGTGGGCAGGATGATTTCTTTGGTCAACAGTTTCAGGGCGTCGGCAATGGGCTGCAACAAACCCAAGGGGCCCGTGCGATTGGGTCCCAAACGGATCTGGGTAAAGCCAATGGCTTTGCGCTCCCACAAGGTGAGGTAGGCCACACAACCCATCAAGGGCAACACCACCGCCACGATTTTGATCAAGGTCCACAACACGGGCCAAAGCAAAGCGGTCCACATCGAAGATGATGAAAGACCCAGCCCAGCGAGATAAATGGCCTCAACCATGGTTCACCTCGGGTCGCGCATCGGCCGTGCGCTGCAAAGGTGGCGAACGCCGCACCAAACCATCGAGCTGATAAATGGAGGCCGACACGGGGATCTGTGTGCTGGTCGATATGTCCATCGGGGCTTGCGTCTGGTTGGACAAATTCTTTTGGTAATCCGCGGACCAGGCTTGGGCGCGAACTTCTTCCAGGGTTTCAAAATCGAAACCTTTGAGGCCCAACATGTGGCCCAAAACACGCAAAACCTTCCAACCCGGACGGGCTTCGCCCAGCGGCTTGACCACGGCATGAAAGCTTTGCGCCACGCCTTCGGTGTTAAAGAACGTACCCGCCGTTTCAGTGAAGGGGGCCAAGGGCAAGAGCACGTCACTGATGTCCATGTTGGCCTTGAACGGCGAGAAGGTCACCACCATGGGCACTTGGGCCAAATGGGATGCATCGACCAAAGAACTGTCGAAAGCCGGTTCAGTGTTGAACAACAACAACGCTTTGAGCTGGCCTTGCAGCATCTGTAGTGCGTTTTGCCCTTGGCCTTGTTTAGGCAAGGCGTGGACCACCTGTGCGCCCACGGTATTGGCAGCCTCTCCCAAAAAGCCCACGCTGGCTTTTGCATGCTTAGCCAACCAATTGGCCAATGCCAGCAAGGCCGAGGCCTTGGGGTGATGTGCCGCCGCATTGCCCAACAAAATGGCTTTGCGCTCACCACCCAACAGTGATTTTGCAATGGCCACAGCCTGTGCCGATGGCTGGGCCACGGCCACTGGGGCGGGAATATCCAAAAACTGCGCCAACGCTGCAGCCACTTCAGCCAAGGCTTGCGGCCAATTCGCAGAATGGGTGATCAACGATTGGTGGACCGGCATGGCCCAATCGCGAACGGTTTCATTGATTTGAAGGACTTGCCCACCACGGCGGGCCGCCTGACGGATGCGCTGGGCCAACAAGGGTTGATCCTTGCGCACATGGGCGCCCACCACCAGCACGCGCTGCATTTCAGACAAGGACGCCACCGAAGTGCCCAGCCAGCGCACCGCGCCGTCATGCTGGAAGTCCAAAGCCCGCAATCGCGTGTCAATGTTTTCACTGCCCATACCGCGCACCAGTTGCGCGGCCAAATACAGTTCTTCGGCCGTGCTGTGCGGGCTGGCCAACAGGCCCCATTGCTGGGGGCCATGATCAGCCGAGATTTGCCGCAGCCCATTGGCCACATATTCAAGTGCTGTGGCCCAATCGACCACCATCCACTGCCCGTCTTGCTTGATCATGGGCTGGGTCAAACGCTCGGGGCTGTTAAGCGCCTCATAGGAGAAGCGGTCCCGGTCGGCAATCCAGCATTCGTTGATGGATTCGTTTTCAAACGGCACCACGCGCATCACCTGATTGTTTTTCACTTGGACGATCAAGTTGGTACCGGTGGCGTCATGTGGGCTGACCGAGCGACGACGGCTCAACTCCCAGGTGCGGGCGTTGTACCTGAAAGGCTTGCTGGTCAAGGCACCCACGGGGCACACGTCGATCATGTTGCCCGATAACTCAGAGTCCACTGTCGCACCCACAAAGGTTTCGATTTCAGAGTGCTCCCCCCGGTGCGACATGCCCAACTCCATCACGCCAGCGACTTCTTGTCCAAATCGCACGCAACGGGTGCAATGGATGCACCGGCTCATTTCTTCCATGCTGATCAAGGGGCCAATGTTTTTGTGGAAAACGACCCGCTTTTCTTCCTGGTAACGCGAAGCGCTGCCACCATAGCCCACGGCCAAGTCTTGCAACTGGCATTCGCCGCCTTGGTCGCAAATGGGGCAATCCAAGGGGTGGTTGATGAGCAAAAACTCCATCACCGATTTTTGGGCTTTCACCGCTTTGTCCGATTGGGTGCGAACCACCATGCCCTGGGTCACGGGGGTTGCGCAAGCGGGCATGGGTTTAGGGGCTTTTTCGACCTCGACCAAACACATGCGGCAATTGGCTGCAATGCTGAGTTTCTTGTGGTAACAAAAATGGGGGATGAAGGTGCCCGCCTTTTCAGCGGCGTGCATCACCGTGCAGCCTTCAGCCACTTCCACTTTTTTGCCATCGAGTTCGATTTCAACCATGGTGTGTGCTCAAGCCTTAGACATGCGCCGCGACCATGCAGGTCTTGTGCGTGATGTGGTGTTCAAATTCTGCGCGAAAGTGCTTCAGCATGCCACGCACGGGCATGGCAGCCGCGTCCCCCAGGGCACAAATGGTGCGTCCCATGATGCTTTCAGCAACGTTGTCGAGCAAATCCATGTCGCTGGGCCGCCCTTGCCCGTTTTCTATCCGGTCCACCATGCGCCACAACCAACCTGTGCCTTCACGGCATGGCGTGCATTGGCCGCACGATTCGTGCATGTAAAAGTAACTCAAGCGCTGCAGACTTTTGACCATGCAACGGCGCTCGTCCATGACGATCACTGCACCGGAACCCAACATGGAACCGGCCTTGGCGATGGCATCGTAATCCATGGTGATGTCCATCATGATGGACGCCGGCAGCACAGGCGCGGATGAGCCGCCAGGGATCACCGCCTTCAAAGCCCTGCCCCCGCGCATGCCACCGGCCAATTCCAGCAACTTGGCGAACGGCGTTCCCAAGGGAATTTCGTAATTACCAGGCCGCTCTACATCGCCCGAAATGGAGAATATTTTGGTGCCGCCGTTATTGGGTTTGCCGCAAGCCAAATAGGCGGCACCACCGTTTTTGATGATCCACGGCACCGCTGAAAATGTTTCGGTGTTATTGATGGTCGTGGGTTTGCCATACAGGCCGAAACTGGCGGGGAAAGGCGGCTTGAAACGCGGCTGTCCCTTTTTGCCTTCCAAGGACTCCAGCAAAGCCGTTTCTTCGCCACAGATATAGGCGCCAAAACCGTGCGCCGCATGCAACTGAAAAGAAAACGACGAGCCCATGATTTTGTCGCCCAAGTAGCCAGCTGCACGGGCTTGCTCCAAGGCCGCTTCAAACCGCTCATAGGTTTTGAAAATTTCACCGTGGATGTAGTTGTATCCCACACCAATGCCCATGGCGTAGGCTGCAATGGCCATGCCCTCGATCACGATATGTGGGTTGAACTGCAAAATATCGCGGTCTTTGAAGGTGCCCGGCTCGCCCTCGTCAGAATTGCACACCAGGTATTTGCTGCCCGGAAACTGTCGTGGCATGAAGCTCCACTTCAGGCCCGTTGGAAAGCCAGCCCCACCACGCCCGCGCAAGCCAGACTCTTTGACAATGGCAATCACCTGATCTTGGCTCAAGCCTTCTGAGCCATCTTGGCCCAAAATTTTCCGCAAGGCTTGGTAACCACCACGCGCTTCGTAGTCCTTCAACTGCCAGTTGTTTCCATTGAGCCCAGCCAATATTTGTGGCGAGATGTGACGGTCATGGAAACAAGACTCCAAGCCTTGGGCTTGGAATTGAGATAACAACTGCTGCTCGGTCATGTTGCGGCCTTATCAGTGGCAGATTGACGCAGTCCGTCAACCAACTGGTCCAACTTGTCATGCCCCATGAAACTGCACATGCTGCGATCGTTGACCAACACAACGGGGGCATCCCCACAAGCACCCATGCACTCACCGGCTTGCACGGTGAACAAACCATCTGCCGTGGTGCCACCCACCTCGATGCCCAGTCGCTCACACAAATGGGCCAATGCCCCTGCACCATTGCGCAGTTGGCAGGGCAAATTGGTGCACACATTGATCTTGTAACGCCCCACAGGCTTGAGGTTGTACATGTTGTAAAAACTGCTTACCTCGCGCACGGCCATCGCCGGCATGCCCAAGTACTGGGCCACGGCCAACTCCGCCTCCGGGCTGACCCAGCCATTTTCTTGCTGAACAATCGACAGGCATGCCATCACCGCCGACTGGCTTTGATCGGCAGGGTACTTGGCGACCTCTTGGGCAAAACGCTTCTGGGTGACCTCTGACAAGGTCATCGCTGCAACTGCTGTCAGGGTGCTGCTCATCGGTCAATTTCCCCAAACACAATGTCCATGGTGCCGATCACGGCCACCGTGTCCGCGATCATGTGGCCTCGCGACATCTCGTCCATGGCCGCCAAGTGGGCAAAGCCAGGCGCTCTGATCTTCAAACGGTAAGGTTTGTTCGCACCATCACTGACCAAGTAAATACCAAATTCACCCTTGGGGTGTTCAACCGCTGCGTAGGCCTGGCCTTCCGGCACATGAAAACCTTCGGTAAACAGTTTGAAATGGTGGATCAACTCTTCCATGTTGGCCTTCATGGCCTCGCGCGCCGGTGCAGCCACTTTGTGGTTATCGGTGATGACTGGACCAGGGTTTTGTCGCAACCATTGAACGCATTGGGAAATGATTCGATTGGACTGGCGCATTTCGGCAACCCGCACCAAATAGCGGTCATAGCAGTCACCGGTTTTGCCAATTGGAATGTCGAAGTCCATTCGATCGTAGACATCGTAGGGCTGGTGCTTGCGCAAGTCCCAAGCGACGCCAGAGCCACGCAACATGGCACCAGTGAAGCCCAAATTTTTAGCTCGCTCAGGGCTGACCACGCCGATGCCCACGGTGCGCTGCTTCCAAATGCGGTTATCGGTCAACAAGGTTTCATACTCATCGACAAAAGCCGGGAAACGGCGGGTGAAGTCATCAATGAAGTCAAGCAAACTGCCCTGACGATTTTCATTCAATCGGGCAATGGCACGGTCGTTTTTGATCTTGCTGACTTTGTACTGGGGCATGGTGTCGGGCAAGTCGCGGTACACGCCGCCAGGGCGGAAATAAGCGGCATGCATGCGCGCACCAGAGACGGCCTCGTACATGTCGAACAAATCCTCACGCTCTCGGAAACAGTAAATGAGGATGTTCATGGCACCGCAATCAAAGCCATGGCAACCCAACCACAACAGATGATTGAGCAAGCGAGTGATTTCGGCAAACATCACGCGGATGTACTGGGCACGCTCGGGCACTTGCAAGCCCATCATTTTTTCAATCGCCAAACAGTAAGCGTGCTCGTTGCACATCATCGAAACGTAATCGAGCCGGTCCATGTACGGCAGGGACTGGATGTAGGTCTTGCTTTCAGCCAGTTTTTCGGTGGCGCGGTGAAGCAAGCCAATGTGGGGGTCAGCTCGCTGCACGACTTCGCCATCAAGCTCGAGCACCAAGCGCAGCACCCCGTGGGCCGCCGGGTGCTGTGGCCCCAAATTCAGGGTGTAATTTTTGATATCGGCCATGGCTCAGTGCTGTCCGCCGTAATGTTCTTCTCGAATGATGCGCGGGGTGATCTCACGCAGTTCGATCGACACAGGTTGATAAATGACACGCTTTTGCTCAGCGTCGTAGCGCATTTCCACATGGCCTGAGGTGGGGAAATCTTTGCGAAACGGATGCCCAATGAAACCATAGTCCGTGAGCAAGCGGCGTAAATCTTCGTGCCCATCAAAAACAATGCCAAACAAATCAAAGGCTTCGCGCTCGAACCAATTGGCCGAATTCCATACCGGGTTGACCGATGCCACACGTGGCATGTGTTCATCTGCGGCGTACACACGAAGGCGCAAACGCCAGTTGTGCTGCAAAGACAAAAGGTGGCTGACCACCGCAAATCGCGGCCCATCGGTGTGGCGGCTGTGGGCACCGTCTTTGTAGGTGGAGTAATCCATGCCGCACAGGTCCATGAGTTGCTCAAAGGCCAAACGGGGATCGTCGCGCAAACGCTGGGCCACAGACAAGTAGGCTGAGGCCGCCACGGTCAAGGTCAACTCACCAAGGCTCGATTCGATCTCCGCCACATCGGAGGCCAGCACCGAATGCAATGCATTTTGAAGCTCATCCAGACGATCGCTCATGTCAGACCTTCAGCGGGCAATGGTGTTTTCACGGCGAATTTTGCTTTGCAGTTGCAAAATGCCATACAACAGTGCTTCGGCCGTGGGTGGGCAGCCTGGCACATACACGTCCACCGGAACAATTCGGTCACAACCACGCACCACCGAATAGCTGTAGTGGTAATACCCACCGCCATTGGCACAAGATCCCATGGACAAAACCCAACGCGGCTCGCTCATTTGGTCGTACACCTTGCGCAAGGCCGGGGCCATTTTGTTGCACAAAGTGCCCGCCACGATCATGAGGTCCGACTGGCGAGGACTGGGGCGAAACAACATGCCAAAGCGATCGATGTCATAACGGGCAGCACCTGCGTGCATCATCTCGACAGCACAACAAGCCAAGCCAAAGGTCATGGGCCACAAGGACCCCGTTTTGGCCCAATTCACCACCGAGTCATACGAGGTGGTGATGAATCCCTCTTTGAATACGCCTTCAAGTGACATGGTTTACTCCCAATCCAGCGCCCCTTTTTTCCACTCATAGGCGAAACCAACCACCAAAATGGCCAGGAAAATCATCATGGCCCAAAACCCGACGGGGCCAATTTCTTTGAGTGCTACAGCCCAGGGAAATAAAAACGCAATTTCCAGGTCGAACAAAATGAACAAGATGGCCACCAGGTAATAGCGCACATCGAATTTCATGCGGGCATCTTCAAACGCCTCAAATCCGCATTCATAGGGGGAATTTTTGGCTTCGTTGGGGCGCTGTGGACCCAAAAAATAACCAATCGCCTGGGGTGCCACACCAATGGCCAAGCCCACCAAAATAAACAACAAAACGGGCAAGTAGGCTTCAAGATTCATCGTTGTATCGCCAAATGGCTCACAAAGTCATGACCAACTATGTATCCCCGCGCTGACAAGAAGATGACAGCCTGGGCCAGGTGGGTGGAAATTAAGGTGGGGGGGGTGGTCATGTGGTCTGATCAACTGAGGCAAATTGCCTGACGAATTTGAGGCAAATAGCGTCAGCACAGCCGTTGAAACAGGCAGCATCTTATCACGCACTGACCTGGCCCAGCCCCCGTGCGCACCTGTTGTACACCCGCAGCGGGCCCGCAAATTCAGTCACTTGGTCCCACCTATTTGCAAAGCGATATGGGCGCTGCTTTTTTGGCTTTGGACGCTGTGGCCGATCACCGCCCATGTGGATCTTCGTTGGTCATTGCGTGTCGCTGTCAACACGATACAAACCACCTGCCCACAAAAAAGCCGACCTTTGAGCAAACAAGGTCGGCTATGTTGTTTGGTGCCGTCGGCGAGACTCGAACTCGCACAGCTTTCGCCACTACCCCCTCAAGATAGCGTGTCTACCAATTTCACCACGACGGCATTGACAGGAATGTGCACACAGGGCGCATTGCCAAGACACGCAGTTTAACTGCAATATGCATGGATGCGAACGATCTGCAACAGCATTGAACTCATTTGGGAATCTGTCCAGCGCCATTGGCGGCACCTGGTGCTGTGGGCGTTGGCACAGAATTGGCTGGGGCGTTGGCAGCGGGGTCCGACTGACCAGGAATTTGAGCGCCCGCACCCGCTGGCATGTTGAGTGGGGTTTTCTCCAGCACACTGGTGCCCTCTTCGGTGGGGCGCAGGTTACCGAAATAAGCCAGTGCCAGCGTGCAAGCAAAAAAAACTGCGGCCAAGACAGAGGTGCTGCGCGATAAAAAATTGGCACTGCCACTGGCGCCAAACAAACTGCCCGAACTGCCACTGCCAAAAGCAGCGCCCATGTCCGCACCTTTTCCATGTTGGATCAATATCAATCCAATCATGGCCAAGGCAGTCAATATTTGAACCACCAGCAAAACATTCAAAAGCAAAGTCATGGTCGTCTCAGGGTAATTGGCGCATCACTGCGCCAGGGCTGCGGCCACAATGGCCAAAAAATCCTTGGGTTTGAGCGACGCGCCGCCAATCAAACCGCCATCAATATCGGGTTGTGCCAACAAACTCGCCGCATTACTGGCGTTCATGCTGCCGCCGTAAAGGATACGGATGCGTTCTGCATGCGCACTTGCCGCACGCAATTGGGCGCGCAACAAGGCGTGAACCAACTGGGCCTGCTCTGGACTGGCGGTGCGGCCCGTCCCAATGGCCCAAACCGGCTCGTAGGCCACCACCAACTCACTGACACAGTGGGCCACCTGTTGGATGACCGCTGCCAACTGGCGTTTGACCACTTCATTGGTTTGGCCTGCCTCGCGCTCTTGCAAGGTCTCCCCCACACACACAATGGGCGTGATGCCTTTGGCCAGCGCGCGCTGAGCTTTGGCGGCCACCACCGCGGAGGTTTCCCCGTGGTACTGGCGCCGCTCTGAGTGACCGACCAAGACATACCGGGTTTTGAAGTCGCTGAGCATGTCTGCAGACACCTCGCCCGTGTATGCGCCTGCCTCATGGGCAGACACGTCTTGTGCGCCCCATTGCATGGGTGTGCCCTGGCAAACTTGCTGCACCTGGGCCAAGTACGGGGCCGGCACACAAACAGCCACATCCACCTGACTTGAGGCAGGCAAATGGGGCGTGATGGCAGCCAGCAAGTCGGCGTTGCCCACCGATTGCCCGTTCATCTTCCAGTTGCCTGCAATCAAATAACGCTTCATGAGCTTCAAGCCGCCAATCTAAGGAGAAACCCGATCAGTGTTCGTTTCTGGGCTCGCCGCGGTGGCCACCATCCTGGTGCGCCGGGGCATCATGGCCGTGGCTGGGCGCGTGATCCGCAGGATGCTCTGGCCGCTCCAACAGGGCCTTCATGGACAATTTAACACGGCCTTTTTCGTCGGTTTCCATGACTTTGACGCGCACCACTTGGCCTTCGGCCAATACGTCCGTGACTTTGGCAATGCGCTCATGGCTGATCTGGCTGATGTGCAACAAACCATCCTTGCCTGGCAACAAGTTGACCAAAGCACCAAAGTCCAGGATCTTGGTGATCGGGCCTTCGTAGACCTTGCCAATTTCCACCTCAGCAGTGATTTCCGCAATGCGGCGCTTGGCCTCTTCGGCTTTTGCGCCATCGGTGGCCGCAATGGTGATGGTGCCATCTTCTTCGATGTTGATCTGGGTGCCGGTCTCTTCTGTCAAAGCACGGATCACTGCCCCACCCTTGCCGATCACGTCGCGAATCTTCTCCGGATTGATCTTCATGGTGAATAGCTTGGGTGCAAAATTGCTCACTTCGGTGCGCGCCTCGCCCATGGCCTCTTGCATCTTGGCCAAAATATGGATGCGTGCTTCTTTGGCTTGGGCCAATGCCACTTGCATGATCTCTTGGGTGATGCCTTGGATTTTGATGTCCATTTGCAAAGCGGTGATGCCCTGGGTGCTGCCTGCCACCTTGAAGTCCATGTCACCGAGGTGATCTTCGTCACCCAAAATGTCGGTCAAGACCGCAAAACGATTGCCTTCTTTGATCAAGCCCATGGCGATGCCAGCCACATGGGCTTTCAGCGGTACACCAGCGTCCATCAAAGACAAACAACCACCGCACACCGAGGCCATCGACGAAGAGCCATTGGACTCGGTGATTTCAGACACCACACGCATGGTGTAGGGGAACTCTTCCTTGGTTGGCAACACGGCAGCCAAGGCACGCTTGGCCAAGCGGCCGTGACCGACTTCACGCCGTTTGGTGCTGCCCATGCGGCCCACTTCGCCGGTGGCAAACGGGGGCATGTTGTAGTGCAACATGAAGCGGTCTTCAAATTCACCGGCCAAAGCGTCAATGCGCTGGGCATCGCGCTCGGTGCCCAACGTGGCGATCACCAATGCCTGTGTCTCGCCCCTTGTGAACAAGGCTGAACCATGGGTGCGGGGCAAAACGGAGTTGCGAATTTCAATGGGGCGAACGGTGCGGGTGTCGCGACCATCGATGCGCGGCTCACCCGCCAAAATTTGGCCACGCACAATGCGCGACTCGATTTCGAACAACAGGTTATCGACTTTGACCGGATCAAACTCGACGCCTTGGGCCTTCAAGCCATCTTTGGCTGCTTGATAGGCCTCACGGCAAGCCTGGGTGCGGGCTTGCTTGTTGCGGATTTGGTAGGCGGCATTGAGTTTTTCTTGCGCCTGGTCAGCCAACTTGGCTTCGAAATCGAGGTCGCGTGCCGGTGCTGTCCAGTCCCAGGCCGGCTTGCCTGCATCGCGCACCAACTCGTGAATGGCATTGATCGCGATCTTGCCTTGCTCATGCCCAAAGACCACGGCACCAAGCATGATTTCCTCAGACAACTGCTGGGCTTCAGATTCAACCATGAGCACCGCAGTTTCGGTCCCAGCCACAACCAAATCCATCACGCTGTCTTTGCGCTGGGCTTGACCAGGGTTGAGCACGTACTCGCCATTGATGTAACCCACTCGGGCAGCGCCAATGGGGCCATTGAAAGGCAAACCAGAAATGGCCAATGCGGCGGAGGTGCCAATCATGGCAGCAATGTCAGCGTCCACCTCTGGGTTAAGAGACACGGTGTGGATGACCACATGCACTTCGTTGTAAAAGCCTTCAGGAAACAAGGGGCGAATGGGTCGATCGATCAGGCGCGAGGTCAGGGTTTCGAGTTCGCTGGGCTTGGCTTCGCGCTTGAAAAAGCTGCCGGGAATCTTGCCCGCGGCATAGGCCTTTTCAATGTAGTCCACGGTGAGCGGGAAAAAATCTTGGCCCGGCTTGGATGATTTGGACCCCACCACAGTGGCCAAAACCACGGTGTCATCGATATTGACCAGCACAGCGCCGGTGGCTTGGCGAGCGATTTCGCCGGTCTCCAGGGTGACCGTGTGCTGGCCCCACTGGAAGGTTTTGGTAACTTTATTAAAAATGGACATGTGTATCTCCTGAGGTTGATGGGAGGTGCAGGCCACCTCCACAAAGCCTGGAAAAAACGTCTCAGAACACGATGCCATCCCATGAAACACCCCTGCCCGGGGTATTTGATGGAATGACACAGCTTCGCTCTGTTCCCGTGATCTCCATGTGGCAAAGCCACCGAGTTATCTAAATAACATCAGTGGCCGTGCTTGCATGCGTTGAACAAAATTACTTGCGCAGACCGAGTTTGGCAATCAGCGCGGTGTACCGGTCGGCGTCCTTGGACTTGAGGTAATCCAACAATTTGCGTCGGCGACTGACCATGCGCAACAGGCCACGACGACCGTGGTGGTCTTTGGCATGGGTCTTGAAATGGGGGGTGAGTTCATTGATGCGTGCGGTCAAAATGGCCACCTGCACTTCGGGACTGCCTGTATCGCTGGCGCTGCGGGCATTGGCTTTAACTACCTCTGCCTTGTTAAGCGTGGTCATGGTGTTTCCTTGGTGTTTGACTTGCGCCAAGCACTGGAACTGCGCCTGGCGTGCGTTCGGAAAACCCGAACCTAATTATTATAACCGCATCCAACTGCGCAGGCGATCAACCCCCAGCAGCAACCGCTGCGGGTCCTTGGAAGCAAAGCACCACCGCAACCAGCCCGTGGCTTCAGGCCCAAAAGCCTCGCCTGGCGCAAGGCCCAAGCCAGCCTCTGCCACCAAGCGTTTGGCGGTGATCAGGCCGTCATCATGGCCCGGCAATCGAAAAAATGCGTACATGCCCCCAAAGGGTTTGCTCAATTCCAGTCCAGGCAGGGTCTGCAAGGCCCCCACCAACGTGTCTCTGCAGGTTTTCAAATGGGCCACAACCCGCGGGGTGATCTCTTGACAGCGCTGCAAGGCGACCAACCCGGCCCGTTGGGTAAACACCGGGCTACAGGAGGTATTGAACTCAATGAGTTTGCCAACTGCCTCGATCATCGCCGGGGGCACCACCATCCAACCCAAGCGCCAACCGGTCATTAAAAAACTTTTTGAAAAACTGTGTACCACCACCAGACGGTCTTGCGGGTCGGCCACATCCAAAAAGCTGGGGGCGCAGTCATTTTCAGCGGGCTCGTAATACAACGCTTCGTACACCTCATCGGCCAAGATCCAGGTGCCGGTTTCACGGCAACGCTGCAAGATGGCCAGCTGTTCATGGCGACTCAAGGTCCACCCGGTGGGGTTGTTGGGCGCATTCAAGATCAACAAACGCGTGGTTGGCCTGATGGCACTGAGCATTGCATCCATGTCCAACTGCCAACGACCACCAACCGCCTGCAACGACAAGGTCCGCAACGGTGCGCCCATGATGCGGGGCTGCGCCACCAAATTGGGCCACACTGGCGTGATGGCCAACACATCGTCGCCCGCATCCACCAAGGCTTGAACGGCCAACATCAAGGCATTGACGCCACCTGCGGTGACCGCAACCCGGTCCATGGACACACCCAACCCGTGTGGTCCCGGGTGCTTGCCTGACATGTGGTCTGCAATGCCTTGGCGCAGCGCCGGCAGGCCCAAGTTATGGGCATAAAAAGTCTCACCTTGCTGCAATGAATCAATGGCAGCTTGGCGCACGAACTCAGGCGTGACCTCATCTCCTTCACCAAACCAAAAAGCCAGCACATCATCTCGGCCCAAACCCGCATTGGCCACCTCGCGAATTTTGGACGCTTCTAAATTTAAAATTGAATTGCGCATGTTTAACTCCGGTTTGAGCGTTGAACGTCTCTCGCAAAGGGGGCTTGTGGCCTGTCCATGCGACAAAGGCTGGGCAACTCAGCTTGACGAGCGGACAAGGTTTTAACCAGTTTGAAGCCGTACCCAGAACCTTCTGTGCCGTGTTTGACCCCATGCGGCCCCACTTTGTCCATCAACCCCACCACCAAACTTTGTTGCAATTGATGATCGCTTTCACGCATGCGCGCTGCGTGACCAAACATGTTCAATTGGCCGCGCTCCAATTGGTTGGCCACGGCCCACGCCTGTGTGCTGCCCGCAGTTTGAATGGCTTGCACCCACATTTCCAACATGATTTGCATGCGCATGTGCACATAGTCATCTTGTGGATTTGGAAAGCGCCGCTTGAAGTCGGCATAAAAAGCCGCCGCCTCGGGCCCGGACACATTGGGCATCCATTCGGCCACCGCATAAACCTTGCCCACACCGGCGTCCCCCATGGCTTGCGGCGCACCCAATGCATTGCCATAAAAGGTATAGAAATAACCGCTGTAGCCGGCATCTTTGGCGGCCTTGACCAACAAGCTGAGGTCTTGCCCCCAGTTGCCAGTGACCACCGCCTGAGCGCCGCTGGCTTTGATTTTTTGAACATAAGGTGAGAAGTCTTTGACCCGGCCCATGGGGTGCAATGCTTCCCCCACCACCTTGGGCGCGCGGGGCATGTCAGCCAACTGCCGCTTGGCCTGTGCCAACACAGCATGGCCAAAACTGTAGTCCTGTGCAATCAAAAAAACCCGCTGGATGGACGCATCCCCTTGCAAAACCTGCATCAAAGCGTTCATGCGCATGTCCGCATGGGCATCAAAACGGAAATGCCAAAAATTGCATCGCTCCTGGGTCAATGCGGGGTCGACAGCAGAGTAGTTCAAAAACAAAACCTGTCGCTGCGGCTCGCGTTCGTTGTGCTTTTGGATCGCATCGATCAGTGCCGCTGCCACGGCCGAACTGTTGCCTTGCAAAATCGCTCCGGCACCATCGTCAATGGCCAATCGCAAAGCAGCCAAGGCCTCTTCCACCTGGCCTTTGCTGTCATATCGCAGCAAAACCAAAGAATGGCTGGCCCCAGGCAACTTCACACCACCGCGCTGGTTGACCCGCTCTAGCGCCCATGTGAGGTTGCGCCAAACTGCATCGCCTGTATTGGCAAAAGGCCCACTGAAGGATTCGATCATGGCCAGCTTGAGGTTTGCCTCAGGCAAATGCTGGGCATGAACCGCCAGCGGAGCGAGGTGAACAAGGACCGCAAAAAGGGCCGCAAATAGCGACCAGTCGGCCCATTTCAAGACCCGCAGCGAAAAAAGATACATGTCCCTTTGCCCTTGAATGTCGACGCCCTGGTCTCAACTGATGATGACCGCGGAAAGTGCCGCGCAGTGTACCCCCCTCAAGGAGAAAACCATGTTCTTTACCCCGATCCCCCCAGTCACTTATCGCCACAATGCCCGCATGGGCTTGGAGCGTTTTTTAAAGGAAGTGGCCCGCCCGCTTCAGTCACCCGCCACCGAGTTCGAACAAGATGAGCAGCAATACAAACTGAGAATGGATGTGCCAGGCGTATCCCGCGAAAACCTGGCCGTTCAAATCGAAGAGCAGATGGTGCAGATCAACACCACCAGTGAGGCGAGCCGGGTTTACAAGGCCCAGTTCGAACTGCCCATGCCAATCGACGCCGCAGCCAGCAGCGCCAAACTCGAAAACGGTGTGCTGAGCTTGGTGCTGATCAAAAAATTACCGCAAAGCAAAGCCCAGGCCTTGGTGGTTCAGTGAGTTTTTGACAACTGCTGCAAGGGCCAGCGGGGCTGCACATCGAAAGCATCATCGCGTGCCAAGCGCATACCAGGCATGGCCTGGATGCGCATGGCAGCAGCCATGGCAATCATGGCACCGTTATCGGTGCACAAATGCAACTCTGGGTAGCAAACACGCACCCCCAGGGCCAGGCACTGCGCATCTAGCCGCTCTCGCAACGACCGATTGGCGCCCACGCCGCCAGCCACCACCAAGGTCTTCAGCCCCGTTTGCGCCAGTGCGCGCAATGACTTTTTAATCAGCACCTCCACGATCGCGTCTTGGGTGCTGGCGGCCACATCGGCAGCACGCTCGCTCAATGCCGCCCCTAGGCGTTGCGTTTGCGTCAAAACCGCAGTTTTAAGCCCGGCAAAAGAAAAGTCCAAATTTCCACTGTTGAGCAGCGGCCTGGGCAAGGCAAAAGCTTTTGCGTCCCCCGATTGCGCCAAACGGGCCAAGGCTGGTCCACCCGGGTAAGGCAAGCCCAGCAATTTGGCCGACTTGTCAAAGGCCTCGCCTGCAGCGTCGTCAATGGTTTCACCAAGCAAACGATAGTCCCCCACGGCGTTGACCTGCATCAGTTGCGTGTGCCCACCAGACACCAACAAAGCGATGAATGGGAAAGTGGGTGGGTCTTGACTTAAAAAGGGCGAGAGCAAATGCCCCTCCAAGTGGTGCACACCGAGCAAAGGCTTGTTCCAAGCTGCAGCCAGCCCAGCCGCCACACCGGCGCCCACCAACAAAGCACCGGCCAAACCCGGCCCGCGGGTATATGCCACCACATCAATGTCTTGATGCTTGACGCCTGCTTGTGACAAAACCGCCTCGGTCAAGGGGATGACGCGGCGGATATGGTCTCGGCTGGCCAGTTCTGGCACCACGCCGCCATAAGCCTGGTGCATTTCAATTTGTGAATGCAAGGCATGAGCCATCAAAACGGGCAACCCAAGGTCTGAACCACCACCATCGATGGTGGTTTGAACCAGTGCCACACCGGTCTCATCACAGGAAGACTCAATACCCAAAACAATCATGGGCTCAGTGTAGCCCCGGTGTGCGAGACAATCTCGAGATGGGCATCAGTGCATACCTCAAAGAAATTGGCCGTGGCAAAGATGGCGCGCGCCCTTTGACCCGTGAGCAAGCCGCCGACTTGATGGGGCAGCTGCTCGATGGCCATTTGAGCGACTTGGAGGTTGGTGCGTTTTGTTTGGCCATGCGCATCAAAGGTGAAACACCGATGGAAATGGCCGGCTTTTTGGACGCGGCATCGAACCAATTGGACCGACTCGACAGTCCCGCACAAAAGCCGACCTTGGTCATCCCCAGCTACAACGGATCACGCAAACTGCCCGTCCTCACCCCTTTGTTGGCCATGCTCTTGGCTCGCAAAGGCTTTGCCGTTTTGGTGCACGGCAGCACCACCGAAACCACCCGCGTGACCAGTGAGCAGGTGTTTGATGCCATGGGCTTGCCAAAGGCGCAAAAATCCACCCCCTTGTCACCAGGCGAGGTGTGTTTTGTTCGTACCGACATCTTTTCACCTGCATTGCAAAAGCTGCTGGATGTGCGCCGCGTGGTGGGTTTGCGCAACCCAGCGCACAGCATGGTCAAAATGCTCAATCCGGTGCGGGGGCCGGCGCTGCTGGTGTGCAACCACACGCATCCAGAATACGCCATCTCCATGACAGAAACCCTCTCGCTCATCCGAGCCCATGCCATGCTGTTGCGTGGCACCGAGGGCGAACCGGTGGCCGATCCACGGCGCATCCCGGCCATGAGCGGGTTTGTCAATGGCCAGTCCATGCCAATGGCACCGTTGCAAACAGGCAGCTTGACCGATTTACCCACCTTGCCATTGGACAACAGCGCCGTGACCACCGCCAATTACATTGAGGATGTATTGAAAGGGCACTTGCCTGTGCCCCCGCCCATTGCCCACCAAGTGGCCCTGCTGTGCCATTTGGCCAATCTGATTCCCGCCTTTGGTGGTGAGGCTTTTCCACAATGAACACCCCTACCCACATCCCCAAAGTCAGCTTGGTGGGCGCGGGCCCGGGCGACCCAGAACTGCTGACCCTCAAGGCCCTCAAAACCTTGCAGTCGGCCAGCTTGATTTTGGTCGACGACCTGGTCAGCGATGATGTTTTGGCCTTGGCCAACCCTGCCGCCAGGGTGATCAAAGTGGGCAAACGAGGCGGTTGCCGCTCCACCCCACAAGCCTTCATCCACAAGTTGATGGTTCAAGCTGCCTTATCTGGCGAACAGGTGGTGCGGCTCAAGGGCGGGGACCCGTTGATCTTTGGTCGCGGCGGCGAAGAGGTGGAGCACCTGCGCAAGGCGGGCATTGAAGTGGAGATCGTCAACGGCGTGACATCGGCCTTGGCGGGCATGGCTGGCCTGCAAACAGCCCTCACCCACCGCGACCATGCACATGGCGTGGTGTTCATCACCGGGCACCGCCAAGCCGATGGACAAACCACCCCCTGGGCCGAATTGGCCCACATGGCGCACCAAGCGCGCCTGACCTTGGTGATTTACATGGGACTCGCCCAGTTGTCCCAGATCCAATCGCATTTGCGCCAAGGACTGCCCGCACGCACCCCCGTGGCTTTGTTGCAAAACATCAGCCTGCCCAACCAGCGACAGGCCGTCACAAACTTGGCCGATTTGGCGCAATGCGCAACCCAGCACGGTTTTTCCAGCCCCACAGTCATCGTGGTGGGCCAGGTGATTGCCGGACTTCAAGCCCTGGGCTTGAACGCTGCCACATTGCCAGATCCCTTAAAAAACCAAATTTAACAGCGGTCTTCTCGGGTCTTTGCGCATGGCCCAGAAGCGCACAGGCGTGCGCGTGCGAAAATCAGCCGATTAAAACCAATGACGGACATCAGCACATGGAAGCAGAACGCATCAACCTCATAGGCAATCAATTGCAAGACCTCAGCGCTCGCACCGTCGAGTTGCGGAGGTATCTTTGACTACGATGCCAAATTTGAGCGCCTGAGAACCGTCAACGCCTCCCTGGAAGACCCCAGCGTTTGGAACGAACCCAAAAAAGCCCAAGAACTCGGGCGCGAAAAAAAATCCCTTGAAGATGTGGTGCTGGGACTGGGCCGGTTGACCCAAGAACTGTCAGACAACCTGGAGTTGTTTGACATGAGCCGCGAGGAAAATGACGAGGCTGGCCTGATCACCATTGAAACCGAGGCCACAGGCCTGGCTGCCGACATCGAAAAGTTGGAATTTCGGCGCATGTTCAACAACCCCGCCGATCACAACAATGCTTTCTTGGACATCCAAGCAGGTGCCGGTGGCACCGAAGCCTGTGACTGGGCCAGCATGCTCATGCGCCAATACCTCAAATACGCGGAACGCAAGGGCTTCAAAGCCACGCTGGAGGACGAGTCGCCCGGCGACGTGGCCGGCATCAAAGGGGCCACCTTGAAAATCGAGGGCGAATATGCTTTTGGTTTATTGCGCACCGAAACCGGCGTTCACCGCTTGGTGCGAAAGTCGCCTTTTGACTCATCGGGCGGGCGCCACACCAGTTTTGCCAGCATTTTTGTCTACCCAGAGGTCGACGACTCCATCGAGATCGACATCAACCCAGCCGATGTGCGCACCGACACTTTTCGCGCCAGCGGGGCCGGAGGGCAGCACATCAACAAAACCGATTCGGCCGTGCGACTCACCCACATCCCAACCGGTATCGTCGTGCAGTGCCAAGATGGCCGCAGCCAGCACAGCAACCGCGATGTGGCCTGGAAGCGTTTGCGCTCGAGGCTGTACGACCACGAAATGCGCATCCGCATGGAGGCCCAGCAAAAACTCGAAGACACCAAGACCGATGTGGGCTGGGGTCACCAAATTCGCAGCTATGTGCTGGACCAAAGCCGCATCAAAGACCTGCGCACCAACGTCGAAATCAGCAACACACAAAAAGTGCTGGACGGCGACTTGGACGCCTTCATCGAAGCCTCGCTCAAGCAAGGCGTATGACAACTTGCCCCCCAACCCACCCAGGAACCACACATGCTTGAAGGCACTGCCGCTGTGATTCGACGCGAAGACCACACTGCACCTGCGTTTTGGATCGACACGGTTGATCTGACCATCGACCTTGATCCGAACAAAACCCGCGTGCTCAACAAAATGCAATTGCGCCGCAACCCCGATGTGCCAGCCCAAGCCCTGCGCTTAGATGGTGAGGAGCTCAATCTCGCCCGCGTCATGGTCAATGGACAAGGCACCAGCTTCAAAATGGACCAAGGCCAATTGGTTTTGGAAAACTTGCCCGAAGGCCACGACACCTTTGAGCTTGAAGTATTCACCACTTGCAACCCCAGCAAGAACACACAACTTTCTGGCCTGTACCTGAGCAAAGAAGCCTTCTTTACACAATGCGAAGCGCAAGGCTTTCGGCGCATCACTTACTTTTTGGATCGTCCCGATGTGATGTCGCTGTACCAAGTGACATTGCGCGCCGATAAAACGGCCCATCCCGTACTGTTGTCCAATGGCAATTTGGTCGAGCAAAGCGACCTGCCTGAAGGCCGGCACATGGCCAAGTGGGTGGACCCGCACAAAAAACCCTGCTACTTGTTTGCCCTGGTGGCCGGTCAACTGGTGTGCCGCGAGCAACGCATCACCGCCCGCTCTGGTCGCGAGCATTTGCTACAGGTTTACGTGCGCTCAGGGGATTTGGACAAGACCGACCATGCCATGCAGTCCCTGATGGCCAGCATCGCCTGGGACGAAGCCCGTTTTGGCCTGAGCCTGGACCTGGACCGCTTCATGATCGTGGCCACCGCAGACTTCAACATGGGCGCGATGGAAAACAAGGGCCTGAATATTTTCAACACCAAATACGTTTTGGCCAGCCCCGCCACCGCCACCGATGCCGACTATGCCAACATCGAAAGTGTGGTCGGGCATGAATACTTCCACAACTGGACGGGCAACCGCATCACCTGCCGCGATTGGTTCCAGTTGTCCCTCAAAGAAGGCTTGACTGTTTTTCGGGATCAAGAGTTCAGCCAAGACCTTGCCGGTTCTGCTTCTGCACGGGCCGTCAAACGCATTGAAGACGTGCGTTTGTTGCGCAACATGCAATTTGCAGAAGACGCAGGCCCCATGGCGCACCCTGTGCGCCCCGACAGCTACCAAGAAATTAACAATTTTTACACGGTCACCGTGTACGAAAAAGGCGCCGAGTTGGTCCGCATGATGCAAACCTTGCTGTCTCAACCACAGGACCCACAAGGGCGCACTGGTTTTGCCCGTGGCATGTCCCTGTACTTTCAACGCCATGATGGACAAGCCGTCACCTGTGACGACTTTGCACAAGCCATTGCAGACGCCAATCCCGCATCATCATTGACGCAACACCTGCAAGCCTTCAAGCGCTGGTATGCGCAAGCTGGCACACCCCAAGTGCATGCCAGCGCACACCACGACGAAGCCACCCAGCGCTATACCCTCACCTTGCGCCAATCTTGTGAACCCACACCTGGACAAAACAGCAAGCAGCCCTTTGTGATTCCCGTGACGGTGGGTTTGATTGATGCCCAGGGCCAGGTTTTGCTCCACGACCAAATGTGTGTGCTGCATGAAGCCCAGCAACAGTGGGTTTTTGAGGGCATGGCCACCGCGCCCGTTCCCTCGTTGTTGCGTGGCTTTAGCGCCCCTGTGGTCCTGCACTTTGACTACACCCAAGCCCAGCTGCTCACCTTGCTGGCCCACGACAGCGACCCGTTCAACCAATGGGAGGCAAGCCAACGCCTGTGCACGATGGCGGCCTTATCGGCCCTTCAAAACGATGCAACGCCTCAACACATCCTGCCTGCCGAAGTGATTCAAGCCATGGGGCAGGTGTTGCGGTCCGACAAGCTCGATCCGGCCTTCAAAGAACTGGTGCTCACTTTGCCCAGCGAAACCTATCTCGCCGAGCAAATGGCGGTGGTTGACCCCTGGCGAATCCACGCTGTCCGCCAAGCCATGCGGGGGCAACTGGCACGCGAGCTTCGCGGCGTTTGGGAGCAGGTTTACCAATCGCATCGCACCCGGGGTACCTTCGGCATCAATGCCCTGGCCATGGGTCAGCGCGCATTGGCCAATATGGCTTTGCAACACCTGTGTCTGGCCGCGGCTGACGATCCCACTTCTGACTGGCCAGATCAGGCCTTGCAAGCGTTCAACCAAGCCACCAACATGACCGATCGAATGGGTGCCCTGCAAGCCCTGGTTCAAGCCCAGCACCCACATGCAGGCCGTGCACTGGCACAATTCCATCACCTTTTTGCCCATGATGAGTTGGTCATTGACAAATGGTTTGCCCTGCAAGCCAGCGCGCCCGACCAAGACGGCTCGGTCCTGACCCAAGTCAAACAACTGATGCGGCACCCTGACTTTCAACTGCGCAACCCCAATCGGGCACGCAGCTTGATCTCGACTTATTGCCATGGCAACCCAGCGGCCTTTCACCGATCGGACGCATCGGGCTATGTCTTTTGGTGCGAGCGGGTGATAGAGATCGATGCCATCAACCCCCAAGTGGCCGCCAGATTGGCCCGTGCCATGGACCGCTGGCGCAAACTGGCACAACCCTACCAAGACGCGGCCCGCGAAGCCATCAAACGCGTCGCAGCCAAGTCCGACTTGAGCAAAGATGTGCGCGAGGTGGTGACCCGCGCTTTGCAAGAAAGCACAAAATGAACATCTCCCTGTCACGCTATTTGGTGGAAGAGCAGCGCGCCAAAGGAAAAATTACCCCCGAACTGCGCTTGCTGCTCGAAGTGGTGGCCCGCGCCTGTAAAAGCATCAGCCACTCGGTCAACAAAGGGGCACTTGGTGGTGTGCTTGGCAGCGCCGGATCTGAAAACGTTCAAGGCGAAGTACAAAAAAAACTCGACATCATCGCCAACGAGGTGTTGATCGAGGCCAATGAATGGGGCGGTCACCTGGCCGCCATGGCGTCGGAAGAAATGGACAGCATCCACTTGGTGCCCAACCGCTATCCACAAGGCGAATACCTGCTGTTGTTTGACCCACTCGATGGGTCCAGCAACATCGACGTCAATGTCAGCATCGGCACCATTTTCAGCGTGCTGCGCAAACCCGAAGGCGGCATCGACGTGAGTGAGGCCGATTTTCTGCAAGCTGGACAACATCAAGTGGCCGCAGGCTACTGCGTGTACGGACCCCAAACCACCTTGGTGTTGACCGTGGGAGATGGGGTGGCCATGTTCACCCTGGATCGCGAACAAGGCTCCTTTGTGCTGACCCAAGAAAAGATAAGCATTCCGGCCGACACCAAAGAATTTGCCATCAACATGAGCAACATGCGCCACTGGGATGAGCCCGTTCAACGCTACATCGGAGAGTGTTTGCAAGGCGTCGAGGGGCCACGCGGCAAAGACTTCAATATGCGTTGGATAGCCAGCATGGTGGCCGATGTGCACCGCATCCTCACCCGTGGTGGGGTATTCATGTACCCCTGGGACAAGCGGGAACCGCACAAGCCCGGTAAGTTGCGCCTGATGTACGAGGCCAACCCCATGTCTTGGCTGGTTGAGCAAGCTGGTGGCGCAGCCACCAATGGAAAACAGCGCATATTGGACATCCAGCCCAGCCAATTGCACGAGCGCGTGAGCGTGATCTTGGGATCAAAAAGCGAAGTCGACCGCGTGACCCATTACCACCAAAGCGCTCAGCGCTGAACCGCCCTTTATAATTTTCAAATAAAGCCGGAATAGCTCAGTTGGTAGAGCAGCTCATTCGTAATGAGAAGGTCGGGGGTTCGATTCCTCTTTCCGGCACCAACAGGTTCTACCCCGCAAGGGGGCCCCATTTCTATAACAAGGCCTGTCAATGAATACCTTAGCAAAAATTATTTCTGCCATTTCCGTGGCCGCATTGCTTACCGCATGTCCGGGCAGCGGGGGGATTCGAGCA
>Ga0214919_10002071_pt1 | contig 31992 bp, 30 predicted proteins | sample LL1503_MetaG_FD_177994 | JGI IMG/M metagenome (GOLD analysis project Ga0214919, IMG submission 177994) | Freshwater microbial communities from Lake Lanier, Atlanta, Georgia, United States - LL-1503 | ecosystem: Environmental > Aquatic > Freshwater > Lake | place: USA: Georgia | collected... | reverse complement strand
GATCAGCGCCTCAAGCGTCTTTTCATCGGCCTGCGGGCGCACGCTGCCCAGTTGCAGTTTGGGTGGGGTCTTCTTCACCCGTGCCAGACCCAGCTTTTCCAGCAGGCTGATGTAAACCCAGCCGATATCGAATTCGTAGGGCTTGACCGAGAACTTGGCTGAAGTCGGGTATGTGTGGTGGTTGTTGTGCAACTCCTCGCCGCCAATAACCAGGCCCCACGGAACGATGTTCGTGCTCGCGTCGGCCACCTCGAAATTGCGATAACCCCAGTAGTGACCGATTCCGTTGATCACGCCCGCCGCAGTCAGCGGAATCCACACCATCTGCACCGCCCACACCGAGAGACCCAGCGCGCCAAACAGCGCGAGGTCGAGGATCATCATCAGGCCGACCCCCTGCCAACTGAAGCGCGAATACACATTGCGCTCTATCCAGTCGTTGGGGCAGCCCTGGCTGTACTTGCTCAGCGTTTCCTGGTTGCGCGACTCGATCCGGTAGAGTTCGGCACCCTGCCAAAAAACCTTCTTGATACCATGTGCTACCGGGCTGTGCGGATCGTCGATGGTCTCGCACTTGGCGTGGTGCTTGCGGTGGATCGAAACCCACTCCCGGGTGACCTGGCCGGTGCCGAGCCACAACCAGAGGCGGAAAAAATGCGCCGGGATGGCATGCAGGTCCATGGCCCGGTGCGCCTGATGGCGATGCAGATAAATCGTCACGCTGGCGATCGTCACATGCGTCGTGGCCAACGTGTACAGCAGCACCTGCCACCAGCTCAGATTCAACAGCCCGTGCGACAACCAGTCAACAAGGGCGTCGAGCAAAATCCAGTCGGGCAGCAGCATATTCTTAGGGTCTCCGTGGAAGCCGGCCTTGGAATCGGGGCCACCCCCGTCCTTTTATACCCGAGCGATTGTAGGGCTTCAGGCCATGCCTGACTATATTCCTCCAGGAAAATGTTCAAAAGCCCTTAAAGGCGGCGAAAGCCCTATCTTTTCTCCCAAACTGCCGCGAAAAATCCGTCCGTTGCGTGTAAGTGGGGCCAAAGCCGCAAGTAATTCACCCCATCCGGGGCCCTCTGACACAGGCTCTGCGCGTCGTTCAGCTTAAGTTCGGTCAGAATTTGCGCCGGATCCAAAGCAAAATAGTCAGTGCTTGCTTCCGAAAAAACCTTTGCCACCTCTTCATTTTCTTGCGGCAACGGACTGCAGGTGGCATAGACCAGGCGGCCGCCGGGTTTCAGCAGGCGCGCGGCGCTGGCCAGAATCGCCGACTGCTTGATCGCCATTTCCGCGACCGCCTGCATGTCCTGGCGCCATTTCAAGTCCGGGTTGCGGCGCAATGTGCCGAGCCCCGAACAGGGCGCGTCCACCAGCACCCGGTCGATTTTGCCCGCCAAGCGCTTGATGCGCTCGTCGCGCTCATGCGCGATCGCCGCCGGGTGCACGTTGGACAGGCCACTGCGCGCCAGGCGCGGCTTGAGAGCGGCGAGTCGATGGGCCGAGGTGTCAAACGCATACAGTCGCCCGGTGCTGCGCATGGTCGCTCCGATGGCCAGCGTCTTGCCGCCGGCGCCAGCGCAAAAATCGACCACCATTTCCCCGCGCTTGGCGTCAAGCAGCATGGCGAGCAGTTGCGAACCCTCGTCCTGCACCTCGAAGGCGCCGCGGGTGAATGCGTCGAGCTTGTTCACGGCCGGCTTGCCGGCAATGCGCAGGCCCCACGGCGAGTAAGGCGTCGCCAGCGCCTTGATGCCGGCCTGCGCCAGTTCTTTTTGGACGTCGGCGCGCTTGGCGTTGAGCGCGTTCACCCGCAGGTCAAGCCCCGCGCCCTTGTTCAGGCTCTCGACCAACGGCCAGAATCCATCGCCGGCCTGCTCCTTGAGCGGCTGCACCAGCCAATCCGGCAGATTGTGTCGATGGCGCTCCATCAGGTCGGCCACATGGATCTTCTCGCACTGGTCAAGCCAGTTCTTTTCCTGCTCGCTCAATGCGCTACGCAAAAAGTCTCCCGGCCCGTAAAAGCCCAGAATCGCCAGTCGGCGCTCCTTGGGGCCGCTGCCCGAAGGCGCGCAGTGGTCAAACAGGAGCTTCTTGCGCAACACCGTATAGACCGTCTCGGCCAGTGTCGCGCGTTCGCGCGGTCCCAGGCCGCGGTGGTCGCGGAAGAAGCGCGAAACGACGGCGTCGGCGGGATGATCGAACTTCAGGGTCAGCCGCACCAGTTCGGAACAGGCGTCTAGCAGGGCTTTTGGATGCATGGTCTACGATTGTCCCATGCCACCCTCCTCACTGCCACCGCTGATCGAGACCCGCAAGGGCCACTACCGCCACTACAAAGGCCTGCCCTATGAGGTGCTGGGAACGGTTCGCCACAGCGAAACCCTCGAGCCGATGACGCTGTACCGCGCGCTATACGGAGAGCAGGGGCTGTGGGTGCGGCCGGCAGCGATGTTCGCCCAAGAGGTCGTCGTCGACGGGGTCCGGCAGCCCCGCTTCGCCTGGGTGGGCGCATGACAGCGCCGCGCCGCTAGCCGGGCTGCTGCGCCAACCAGGCAGCGATGGCCGCCGGGTAGATTCGGTGCTCCTGCGTCAGCACCCGCTGAGCCAGCGTGTCGGCGGTATCACCCGGCATGACCGGAACGACCGCCTGCGCCAGGATCGGGCCGTGGTCCAGTTCACCGGTCACCTGATGAACGGTGGCGCCGGCAAAGCGGCAGCCGGCGTCCAGCGCCCGCTGGTGCGTGTGCAAGCCCGGGAATGCCGGCAACAGCGACGGATGGATGTTGAGCAGTCGGCCAGCGTAGCGGGCGACGAAAGCCGGCGTCAGGATGCGCATGAAGCCCGCCAGCACCACCAGCGCCGGCTGTCCCGGCGCGTCATGGCGGTCGATGGCCTGCGCCAGAGCGGCGTCAAAGTCCTCGCGTGTGTCAAAGCCCCGGTGATCGACCACTGCGGTTGTCAACCCCTGCTGCCGCGCCAGCAGCAGCCCTGCGGCCTGCGCCCGGTTGCTGATGACCGCGACCACCTGCGCGCCATAGCGCGCGTGCCAACGCGCATCGCGCGCCTGCCTGACAATGGCCGCCATATTCGAGCCGCCGCCGGATATCAGAATGACGATGTTTTTCATGCCAGCCCAAATTATGACCTTGACCCCTATCGAAGCCCGCGTCCTCGCCACCCTGATGGAAAAGGCGCGCACGGTGGCCGACAGCTACCCGCTGACGCTCAATGCGCTGCTGCTGGGTTGCAACCAAAAGAGCAGCCGCGAACCGGTCATGGAAATCGACGAGGGCCAGATCGCGACCGCCATCGACGCGCTCAAGACGCTGGGGCTGGTGCGCGACAACACCAGCGGCAGGAGCGCTCGTTTCGAGCACAACTTCCAGCGCGGCGTCGGGGTTCCGGAGCAGTCGGCGGTGCTATTGGGCCTGCTGATGCTGCGCGGACCGCAGACCGCCGGCGAGTTGCGACTCAACACCGAGCGCTGGTACCGCTTTGCAGACATTTCGTCGGTGGACGCGTTCCTAGAGGAACTGCAGGATCGCCCTGCAGACAAGGGGGGGCCGCTGGTGATCCGCCTCGACCGGGCGCCTGGCGCGCGGGAACCGCGCTGGGCGCACCTGCTGTGCGGACCGGTGGACGCCGCGTCCCACGGCGCGCACCGCCAGGGTGCCGCGCCAGACCATGTGCAGCGCATTGAAGCCCTGGAAACCGAAGTCAGCCAACTGCGTGCCGCGGTCCTGATGCTATGCCAGGAGTTGGACCTGTCGCCCCCAGGACCGCCATAATCACGCCATGGATTCGAGAATGCGCCTGGCACCCGGTCGGTAGCAGGCGCAGCGGCCTACGGCACCAACGGAGAACGATGTATGGATTTGGCATTTACTGCCGAAGAACAGCAGTTTCGCGACGACATGCGCGCCTGGGTTGCGGCCAACCTGCCACCGGAGATAGCGCACAAGGTCCATAACGCGCTGCAACTCGGGCGTGACGACATGCAGCGCTGGGCCCGGATTCTGGGCAAGAAGGGCTGGCTGGGCCACGGCTGGCCGAAGGAGTTCGGTGGCCCGGGATGGAATTCGGTGCAGAAGCACCTGTTCGAGGAAGAATGCGCGCTGGCCGGTGCGCCCCGCGTCGTTCCCTTTGGGCCGGTGATGGTTGCGCCGGTGATCATGGCCTTCGGCAACGCCGAGCAGCAGCAGCGCTTCCTGCCGGGGATCGCCAGCGGGGAGGTCTGGTGGAGCCAGGGCTACAGCGAACCCGGCTCGGGCTCCGACCTGGCCTCGCTTCAGACCAGGGCCGAGCGCCGCGGCGACCGCTACATCGTCAACGGCCAGAAGACATGGACCACGCTGGGCCAGTACGGCGAGTGGATTTTTTGCCTGGTACGCACCAGCAACGAGGGCAAACCGCAAACCGGCATCAGCTTCCTGTTGGTCGACATGAAGTCGCCCGGCATCACCGTACGGCCGATCCGCCTGCTCGACGGCAGTGTCGAGGTGAATGAAGTCTTCTTTGACGATGTGGCCGTACCGGCCACCAACCTGATCGGCGAGGAAAACAAGGGCTGGACCTATGCCAAGCATCTTCTTAGCCACGAGCGCACCAACATAGCCGACGTGAACCGCGCCAAGCGCGAACTCGAGCGGCTCAAGCGCATCGCCAAGGCGGAGGGGGTCTATACCGACCGGCGTTTTCGCGACGAGATCGCCAAGCTGGAGGTCGACGTCATTGCCCTGGAAATGCTGGTGCTGCGGGTGCTGGCGGCAGAGACATCGGGCAAGCAGTCGCTCGACATAGCCGGTCTGCTCAAGATCCGCGGCAGCGAGATACAACAGCGCTACAGCGAACTGATGATGCTGGCGGCCGGGCCCTACGCGCTGCCGCTGATCCATGAGGCGATGGAGGCGGGCTGGCAGGGCGATGCGGTGGGCGCCTTACATTGCGCGCCGCTCGCTGCAAGCTATCTCAACACGCGCAAGACGACGATCTATGGTGGCTCCAACGAAGTGCAGCGAAACATCGTCGCCCAGTTCGTCCTGGGCTGAGCCGAACCGCGCCCTGTACGCGCGCCTCCCCAATCCGAGCGACCCCAACGCCCGGCTCCCGATCACCCGGCACACAGGTAGACACCATGGACTTTGATTTCAGCGACGACCAGCAGCAACTGCGCGATGCGGTTCGCAAATGGGCTGTCAAGGCCTACCCCTTCGAGCGCCGCCGTTCGATTGCGCAAGCCGGCGGTTTTTCGCACGAGGCGTACCGTGAAATGGCCGCGCTGGGTCTTTGCGGTATCTATGTCCCGGAGCAGGCGGGCGGGCTTGGAATGGGCCCGGTAGAAGCCATGGTCGTGATGGAGGAACTCGGCAGCGCCATCGTGCTGGAGCCGCTGGTGCAGGCACTGATCGCAGGCGCCCTATTGGCAACCTATGCGCCGGCCGGCCAGGCCGACCCAAGCCTCAGCGCCATCGCGTGCGGGGAAAGCATCGTCGTGCTGGCCTACCAGGAACGCGCGGCGCGCTACCGGCTCGATGTCTGCGCCACCCGTGCCGACCGGACCGCGACGGGCTGGGCCCTGCATGGTGCCAAGAGCATGGTCTGCGTGGCCGACCATGCGCACGCCTTTTTGGTGCCTGCGACTGTGAACGGTGTGCTCGCGCTGTTCCTGGTGCAGCGCGACGCCACCTCGGTGCGCACACGCGGCTACGGCACTATCGACGGTGGCCGCGCGGGCGAACTGGAACTAGATGGCGCGCCGGCGCAGCTGCTTTGCACCGATGCAGCGGCGGCACTCGCGCATGCGGTCGACATCGGCATCGCGGCGACCTGCGCCGAAGCCGTTGGAGCGATGGACAAGATGATGGCACTGACCATCGAATACATGCACACACGCAAGCAGTTCGGCGTCCCGATCAGCAGTTTCCAGGCCTTGCGCCATCGGGTTGCCGATATGAAAATGCAACTGGAACTGGCCCGGTCGATGAGCTATTACGCCTCGCTCAAGCTCAACGCGCCGGCCCCAGAGCGGCGCTGCGCGATGGCCCGCGCGAAATGGCAACTGGGCAACTCGATGCGCTTCGTCGGCCAGCAGGCGATTCAGTTGCACGGCGGCGTCGGCGTCACCGACGAATACGCGGTGGCCCACTACTTCAAGCGGCTTACGCAGATGGAGATGAGCTTCGGCGACAGCCTGCACCATCTGGGCGAGGTGTCCGACCGGCTTCAGGACAACGCCGGCGTATTCACCTGAGACGTGGCAGGCCGCGGGAGCGGCTTGCGGCAACACAGGCAGCGCGCCGGTGCGCGGCCCCAGACTAGGGCCGCAGGGGCCCGATCGGCGGCGCCCCGCGGCGCAGCAGGGGGTAGTCATGGCCAGCTTAGCGGACGAATCTGCCTTCGCCACACTGGGCCAGGATCCAGCCGGATTCGAACGCTGGCTGGTTGTCAAGTCCTTCTCCCTGCTGGCAGCGATCTGCCGCACCGGCATCCTGATCGTCGCTTTCATTTTGCTGGTGCTCGACCCGTTGATCTACGGACCACGTTGGTGGGAAGCCGACGCGCAGCAGCTGACGGTCTGGCGCGTCTGCGCCGCCGCCTATTTCCTGCTCTTCCTGCTCGCTTCGGGCTACGGCGTCAGCCACCCGGCGCGCTCACGCATCCTGCTGGCCTTCTTTGTCGCAGGCGCAGCGCTATTTTGCTGGCTCGGCGTCCTGTCCTGGACCCGCAGCGGCGACCTCTCCACCTACGCCATCTTCCTGCTGACGATGGCCTGCGTCTTCTCCTATCCGGGCCACGCGCGCAGCGCCATCCACATCGCGGCGACGACCGTGCTGGCGGTCTGCATGGCCTGGTTCGACGGCGTGGCCGACGTCGACGTCGGCGCGACCGGCACCAACCTGGTAGCGCTGACCATTGCCAGCCTGCTGATCGACCGCCACCTGATGGCGATGAACCGCGCGCTCTATGTCCAACAGCGGCGCAGCGAGTACGAGCGCGAGCGCGCCGACCGGGTGCTTTATAGCGCGCTGCCCGAATCGATCGCCAACGAACTCAAGAACAGCCCGACCGTCAGGGCCCAGCAGTACCCGCGCATGGCGGTCCTGTTCGTCGACATCGTCGGCTTCACCGCACTGTCCGCGCACAAGACGCCCGAGCAGGTCGTGGACATCCTCAACGCCGTCTTTTCGGAATTCGATGCGCTGGTCGCGCGCCATGGCGCGGAAAAAATAAAAACGATCGGCGATGCCTACATGGTGGTGGGCAAGGGTGCACTGGCGCCCATCGCCGAACTCGCGCTGGACATGGTCCAAGCGGTCGCCATCTACAGCCAGCGCAGCGGGCTGGCGCTGCAAACGCGCAGCGGCATCGACGTCGGGCCTGCGGTGGCCGGCGTCATCGGCCGCAGTTGCCTGCATTACGACGTATGGGGCGATGCGGTCAACACCGCCAGCCGGATGGAGTCAACCGGCGCCAGCACCAAGGTCCAGGTCAGCGAAGCCGTATTTCAAGAGCTGCGCGACCGGTTCATTTTCGAGGCCCGGGGCGAGTGTCTGGTCAAGGGCAAGGGCCCGCTGCACACCTATTTTTTGCTAGGCCACCAGCCGCGATGACCGGGGCAGGTGCGTCATCAAGAACTCCATCTGGTCGGCCAGGATGCGGCGATTGCGCAGGATGAAGTCCTCCCACAGGCTGGGCACATAAGGCGCGTACAACAGCGGCATCTGCGCCTGCTCCGGCGTTCGGCTGCTCTTGCGGTGGTTGCATGGGCGGCAGGCGGTGACGACGTTCATCCAGCTGTCGACGCCATTCTGGGCGAAGGGGATGATGTGCTCGCGCGTGAGGTCTTCGTCCTGAAAATGCTGGCCGCAATAGGCGCAGGTGTTGCGGTCGCGCGAAAACAGCTTGCTATTGGTCAGCCCCGGCCGGAGCTTAAAGGGATTGATGCTGGGAACGCCGCGGGTGCCAATGATGCTGTTGACGGTGATGATCGACTGCGCCCCGGTGATCGCGTTATGACCGCCGTGGAAGACGGCGACCTCGCCTCCCGACTCCCAGCGCACCTCTCCCGAAGCGTAATGGATGACCGCCTGCTGGAGCGAGATCCAGGACTGGGGCAGTCCCTGGGCTGACAGCTTCAAGACCTTCAAGCAACTCTCCTGAAAAAATTGCGACACCCGGTACAGCCGGGGCATCTGGCTGTGACCCATGTCCCCGGGCACGGCTACTGTGCACTCGTACACAATATAACCTTTTTAGATGTCACCCTATCCGCACAGAAAAGCCGCTAAGCACCGGGGCGTCCTGACCCGCCTTTTCTTACGATGAAAGTCTTTCGCGGCCTGCAGCACCCTGGCATCGCGGGCGCCTGTGCCCTCACCATCGGCAACTTCGACGGCGTGCACCGCGGCCATCAGGCGATGATCGCCTTGCTGCGCGGCGAAGCGGCCCAGCGTGGCGTCGACAGCTGCGTGCTCACCTTCGAGCCGCACCCGCGGGACTATTTCGCCGCCGCCAGCGCCACCCGCGATCTGGCGCCAGCGCGCGTCGGAACCTTGCGCGACAAGCTGACCGAGCTCGCCCACCGCGGCATCGACCAGGCCGTCGTGCTGCCCTTTGCTGCGCGGTTGGCGGCGCAGTCGCCGCAGCAGTTCATCGACTCGGTGCTGGTACGCGGCCTGGGTGCCAAGCTGGTACTCGTTGGCGACGACTTCCGCTTTGGTGCCCGACGCGCTGGCGACTACCCGATGCTCGACGCCGCCGGGCTTGCGCAGGGCTTCGACGTTGCCCGGATGAACAGCTACCAGGTGCACGGGTTGCGGGTGTCGAGTTCCGCCGTGCGCCAGGCGCTGGCGGACGGCAGGCTCGACGACGCCGCGCAGTTGCTCGGACACCCCTACCGCATATCGGGCCATGTGGTGCACGGCAGAAAGCTCGGCCGTGCACTCGGCTGCCCGACCCTGAACCTGCGCTTCGTGCACTGGAAGCCGGCAGCCAGCGGCATTTTCGTGGTGCAGGTCCATGGACTGACGCCCCGGCCCCTGGCCGGCGTCGCCAACCTCGGCGTTCGCCCCTCGCTCGACGCAGCCGATATCAATCGCGGACAGGTGCTTCTCGAGACCCATTGCCTGGACTGGCCGTCGGCTCTGGGTGCCGACGGGGGCTACGCTAAAATCATTCGGGTGGAACTGCTGCACAAATTGCACGACGAACGCAAGTACGACGGCCTCGACGCGCTGCGACGCGGTATCGCCCAGGACTGCGACGACGCACGCGACTATTTCGCGGCCAAGCAAACCGAGATCCCCACGCAGCGCACCCGCGACCGCTAGCTGGCGAATGCCCGTGCCGCCCGTCTTTCAAACCCGTTGGCGCCGCAGCATTCGCGCGATCCGGCACCCAGTGGGACTGGCTTCTTGTTGAACGATCCGTTTTCAAAGCCTCGGCTGTCGAGCCGCTGAGCCCTACCCTTCATGACCGAAAAAACCGATTACCGCAGCACGCTGAATCTGCCCGAGACGCCGTTTCCGATGCGCGGCGACCTGCCCAAGCGCGAACCCGAATGGGCCCGCCAATGGGATGAGCAGGGGGTCTACAAGCAGCTGCGCGCGGCCCGCGCCGGCGCGCCAAAATTCATACTGCATGACGGCCCGCCCTACGCCAACGGCCAGATTCACATGGGCCACGCGGTCAACAAAGTACTCAAGGACATGATCGTCAAGGCGCGCCAGCTCGAGGGCTTTGACGCGCAGTACATACCGGGCTGGGATTGCCACGGACTGCCCATCGAAAACGCGATCGAAAAGAAGTTCGGCCGCACGCTCGCGCGCGACGAGATGCAGGCCCGCAGCCGCGCCTTCGCCACCGAGCAGATCGCGATCCAGATGGCCGATTTCAAGCGCCTGGGCGTTCTCGGGGAGTGGGATCGCCCTTACCGCACGATGGACTTCAAGAACGAGGCCGAGGAGATCCGCGCCTTCAAGCGGGTGATCGAACGCGGTTTCGTCTACCGTGGTCTCAAGCCGGTCTACTGGTGTTTCGACTGCGGCTCTTCGCTGGCCGAGTTCGAAATCGAATACGCCGACAAGAAGTCGCAGACGCTCGACGTGGCGTTTCTGTGCGCCGAACCCGAGCGTCTGGCAGCGGCCTTCGGCCTGTCGGCGCTGCACAAGCCCGCCTATGCAGTGATCTGGACCACCACCGCCTGGACCATTGCGGCCAACCAGGCGCTGAACCTCAACCCCGAATTGCAGTACGCGCTGGTCGATACGCCGCGCGGGCTGCTGCTGCTCGCCCACAGCCTGGTCGACGCATGCCTGGAACGCTACGCCCTGAGCGGAACCGTCATCGCGACGGCAGCCGGCCAATCGCTGGGCGGGCTGAACTTCCACCATCCGCTGGCGCATGTGGACCCGGGCTACGACCGGCTGTCCCCGGTCTATCTGGCCGACTACGCCACCGCCGCCGACGGAACCGGTCTGGTCCACTCGTCGCCGGCCTATGGGGTCGAAGACTTCAACAGCTGCGTCGCGCACGGGATGCGCATCGACGAGATCCTCAACCCGGTCCAGGGCAACGGCCAGTACACCGCCGAATTGCCGCTGTTTGGCGGCATGCACATCTGGAAAGCCTGCCCTCGCGTTATCGAGGTGCTGGGCGAATCGGACCGGCTGCTGACGACGACCACCATCACCCACAGCTACCCGCACTGCTGGCGCCACAAGACGCCGGTGATCTATCGCGCCGCGGCGCAATGGTTCATCCGCATGGACGAAGGCGTTGGCGTCTTCACCAAGGACAAGGCGCCCGCGACGCTGCGCCAGCTCGCGCTCGACGCGATCGAGCAGACCGCGTTCTATCCAGAAAACGGCAAGGCGCGCCTGCGCGACATGATCAGCGGCAGGCCCGACTGGTGCATCAGCCGCCAGCGCAGTTGGGGCGTTCCGCTGCCCTTCTTCATCCACCAGGACTCGGGCGAGCTGCACCCCAGGACGATGGAGATCCTCGATCAGGCGGCCGACATGGTCGAAGCCGCGGGCATCGAGGCCTGGAGCAAAGCCAGCGTCGAGTCGATACTCGGCGCCGACGACGCGCGCCACTACACCAAGAGCAGCGACATCCTAGAGGTCTGGTTTGACTCGGGAACGACGCACACCACCGTTCTCAAAGGCTCGCACGCCGGCAGCGCGCACACCGAAACCGACCCGCGCACCGGAGCTCCCGGGCCCGAGTCCGACCTCTATCTCGAAGGCCACGACCAGCACCGCGGCTGGTTCCATTCCTCGCTGCTGACCGCCTGCGCGATGTACGGCCGCGCACCCTACCGGGGCCTGCTGACGCACGGGTTCACCGTCGACAGCCAGGGCCGCAAGATGAGCAAAAGCCAGGGCAACGGCGTCGACCCGCAGGAAACATCGAAGAAACTCGGCGCCGAAATCATCCGGCTGTGGGTCGCCGCCAGCGACTACTCGGGCGACATCGCGGGCGACGACAAGATCCTCGCGCGCGTCGTCGACACCTACCGTCGCATCCGCAACACGCTGAAGTTCCTGCTCGCCAATACCGCCGACTTCGATCCGGCGACCGACACCGTAGCGCCGGCACAGATGCTCGAAATCGACCGCTACGCGCTCGCGCGCGCCGCGCAGCTGCAGGCCGAGATACTGGCGCACTACCGGGTCTACGAGTTCCATCCGGTGGTCGCCAAGCTGCAGATCTATTGCAGCGAAGACCTCGGCGCCTTTTACCTCGACATCCTCAAGGACCGGCTCTACACCACCGCGCCGGCGTCGCTGGCGCGCCGGTCGGCGCAGACGGCGCTGTGGAAGATCACGCAAGCGATGCTGCACTGGATGGCACCGTTCCTGAGCTTCACCGCTGAAGAGGCCTGGTCGGTGCTCGGCGGCGCCGGCAAGCTGGACCCGGCGATGCGGGCGTCGATATTTCTGAGCCACTATGCGAAGCTAGACGCCGTCGACGCGCAGCTGCTTGAAAAATGGGCGCATGTGCGCGCCGCGCGCGAAATTGCCAACAAGGAGATCGAAGCGCTGCGCGCCACCAACCAGGTTGGGTCCTCGCTGCAGGCGACGCTGCAGATCGAAGTTCCGGCAAGCACCCACGGCGCGCTGCTCGCCGCGCTGCGCAGCCTTGGCGACGACCTGAAGTTTGTCTTCATCACCTCGCAGGCCAGCGTGTGCGAGGGACCGGAGCTCAAGGCGATTCCGATGCCGGTGAGCGACCCCAAATGCGAGCGCTGCTGGCATTACAGCGCCGACGTCGGCCGGGACAGTACGCATCCGACGATCTGCCTGCGATGCGCCGGCAACCTGTTTGGCGCCGGCGAAAGAAGGAACTTCGCCTGATGGCCAGGCCGGCAAGGACCCCGCTGCGCGCGATGCTGCCGTGGCTGGCGCTGGCGCTGATCATCCTGATCGCCGACCAGTTCAGCAAGGTTCTGGTCATCGGCTATTTCCAGCTCGGCGAAGGCCGACTGGTCACCGGATTTTTCAATCTGATGCGGGTGCACAACGAAGGCGCCGCCTTTTCCTTTCTCGCCGACGCCTCGGGCTGGCAGCGCTGGTTTTTCACCGCCATCGGCCTGGGCGCTGCCCTATTCATCGTCTGGATGCTGCGCTCGCACCCGGGCCAGCGCCTGTTCTCGTTTGCGCTGGCCAGCATACTGGGCGGCGCCATCGGCAACGTGATCGACCGCCTCGCCTACGGCCATGTGGTCGACTTCCTTCAGTTCCACTATGCCGGCTGGTACTTCCCGGCCTTCAACGTCGCCGACAGTGCGATCAGTGTCGGCGCCGCCAGCCTCATCCTGGACGAGCTGCTGCGGGTGCGCCGCGGGCGATAGGGAGCCTCGTGACCCACCTGCTCAATCTGCTGGCCGCCATCGCCCTGCTGGTGTGGGGAACGCATTTGGTGCGCACCGGTATCTTGCGCGTGCTCGGCGCGAACCTGCGCAACATCCTGGCCAAGAGCGTCGACAGCCGGGCCAAGGCGATTGCATCGGGCATCGGCGTCACCGCGCTGCTGCAGTCGAGCACCGCCACTGCGCTGATCGTCGCCTCCTTCGTCGGCCAGGGCCTGATGTCCTTGCCCTCGGCGCTGGCGGTGATGCTCGGTGCCGACATCGGCACCAGCCTGATGGCGGTGCTGTTCTCGCGCGACCTGTCATGGCTGTCGCCCTTGTTCATTTTTGTCGGCGTGGTGCTGTTCATCGCACGCCAGTCGACCACGGCGGGTCGCGTCGGGCGCGTCCTGATCGGACTGGGCCTGATGCTGCTGGCGCTGAGCCTGGTGTCGGTTTCGGCCGGCGTGCTCACGCAGGCGCCCGCGGTCAAGGCGCTGCTGGCGTCGCTGACCAGCGACCTGCTGCTGGAGATCACTGCCGGCGCGCTGCTGGCGGTGCTGGCTTACTCCAGTCTGGCGATCGTGCTGCTGACCGCAACGCTGGCTGCCACCGGGGTGGTGCCGATCGACGTGGCACTGGGTCTGGTGCTCGGCGCGAACCTCGGAAGCGGCCTGCTCGCGGTCCTCACCACCCTCAACGCAGCCGCGGCGACGCGTCAGGTCCCGCTGGGCAACCTGCTGTTCAAACTGATCGGCGTCGCGCTGGTGGCGCCATGCGTGGGTCTGTGGCTGCAGCACATGCGGCCGTGGCTCGATGACCTGACAACGCTGGTGGTGCTGTTTCACCTGAGCGTCAACCTGCTGATCGCGCTGGCCTTCATCGGGCTGACGCAGTTCGTCGCGCACTGGACCGCGCTGATGCTGCCCATACCCGAGCGCAGCACCGTGGCCGGGCGCCAGCGCCACCTGGATCCTTCGGCGCTGGCGACGCCCTCGCTGGCGATTTCCTGCGCGGTGCGCGAGGCCATGCACCAGGCCGACGTGGTCGAGTCCATGCTCACCGGGGCGCTGCAGGTGATCCGCAACAACGACCGCAAGCTGTCGGAGGAACTGCGCAAGCTCGACGACACCGTCGACGAGCTCTATACCGACATCAAGTACTACCTGACCAAGATGTCACGCGAGGCGCTCAACGAAAAAGAAAGCCGGCGCTGGGCCGACATCATCAGCTTCACCATCAACATGGAACAGATCGGCGACATCGTCGAGCGGGTGCTGATCGACGTCGAGGAAAAGAAGATCAACCCCGGGCGCGAATTTTCCGAGGCGGGCACCGCCGAAATCTGCGACCTGCACGCCCGGCTGGTCGCCAACCTGCGGCTGGGAATGAGCGTCTTTCTGCACGGCAATGTGCGCGACGCGCAGACGCTGCTTCTGGAAAAAACCCGGTTTCGCGAACTCGAGCGCGAATACGCGTCGACGCACCTGGTCAGGCTTGCCGACAACACGGTGCAAAGCATAGAAACCAGTTCGCTGCACATCGACCTGATCAGCGACCTCAAGCGCATCAACTCGCACATCTGTTCAATCGCCTATCCGATTCTGGACGCCGCCGGCGCGCTGCCGCCCAGCCGGCTGGCGCAGGGGGCGCTCAAGGACATGGCGTAGCGCGCGGGCCTTGCCGCGCCCGCGCCTGTCCAGACTACAGCGTCAGAATCGTACAGCCGGTGGTCTTGCGCGCTTCCAGATCGCGGTGCGCCTGCTGTACCTGCTCGAGCGGAAAACGCTGGTCGATCCGGATCTTGACCTTGCCGCTGGTGACGGCTTCAAACAGGTCGTCGGCCATCTCCTGCGTGCTCTCGCGGGTGGCGATGTGGGTGAACAGCGTCTGGCGCGTGACATAGATGGAACCCTTGGCGCCGAGCATCCCGGGGGCGAAAGGCGGCACCACACCCGAGGCGTTGCCAAAGCTGGCCATCAGGCCGAATGGTGCGAGACAGTCCAGCGACTTATCCCAGGTGTCTTTGCCGACCGAGTCGTACACCACCTTCACGCCCTTGCCACCGGTGATGTCCTTCACCCGCGCCAGGAAGTCTTCGCTCGAGTAGTTGATCGCGTGCGCAGCGCCGTGTTCCAGCGCCAGCGCGCACTTCGCGTCCGAGCCTGCGGTGCCGATCAACTGCAGCCCCATCGCCTTGGCCCACTGGCACGCGATCAGGCCGACGCCTCCCGCCGCTGCATGAAAAAGCACATGATCGCCCGGGTGCAGTCCGCCCTGGGGCTGCGTGCGCTTGAGCAGGTACTGCGCCGTCAAGCCCTTGAGCATCATCGCAGCGCCGGTTTCAAAGGAGATCGCGTCGGGCAGTTTGCAGACGCACTTTGCGGGCATCACCCGCGCCTGGCTGTAGCTGCCCGGTGGCTGGCTGGCATAGGCGGCACGGTCGCCGACCTTCAGGTGCGTGACACCAGAGCCCACCGCCTCGACGACGCCGGAGGCCTCCATGCCCAGACGCAGCGGCATCGGCAACGCGTAGACGCCGCTGCGCTGGTAGACGTCGATGAAATTCAGGCCCACCGCCTTGTGGCGGATGCGGATCTCACCCGCAGCCGGCTCGCCGACCTGGACGTCGACCAGCTTGAGCTGCTCGGGTCCTCCATGCTGGTCTATCTGCACTGCTTTGACGCTTGTCTGGTTCATGGGAACATTTCTCCGGGAGTTGAATGGGGGTGAAGGAAGGAAAGCGATGGGCCATGGTAATCGACCATGCGGTGCTGGCCGCTTAGCGGCGCACCGCCGGCGTCTCGACGGCCAGCGTGCCGGCGCGCCAGGCCAGGAAGAGTTCGAGCTCCACCAACGCCGGCGAACCAAAGGGCAGCATCTCGGCGCGGATGCCGCTCTGGCATGCGCGCAGGCGCCGCTGCAGCGAGCCGAGTCCCTGCCACTCCAAGCGGTACGCGGGGTAGCCGTTGCCGTGTCCCTGGCTGATCGTCTCACCCAGCAGTTTGTCGCCCCAGTGGCGGTCGTGGCAATGGGTGCACGCCAGGTTCATCTGGCCGGAACGCTGCAGGTACAACGCGCGGCCGCGCTCCCAATACGGCTGAATCGCCGCGTCGACGCTGACCTGCAGGGGCTGGCCGCGCGACTGCATCGCGACATAGGCGCTGATGCCCAGCAGCGGCTGCGACTCCGCCGGCCAGGGCGCGAGCCCCTGGTGCCGGCTTCGGCACTGGTTGATACGCCCCTCCAGGTTGAGCAGGCGTGCCGGGGCTATGGCGGCCGGATCCGTCGACAGCTCCAGCGCCGGGTAACGCGCGGCCACGCCGCGCATGCTGACAGCGGCGTCGCCATGGCAGCCGGCGCAGGACGCGCCGGCACCGGCGGGCGTGCGCCACAGCGCCTGGCCCTGCGCCACCCACAGCATGGCCGGGTTCGCGTCGTCGCGCGCCTGCAGCGCGCGCAGGTCGGCGCTGGAAAAGCGGGCGGCGGGCCGTACGGCCGCCAGCGGCAACAGCCGCTCAGCCGGCTCAGCCTGCACCGACGCGCCGAACGGCACCGCGATGCAGCCGGCCATCAGCCAATGCCATCGCCAGATCCCGCGCGCGCCGGCGCGCATGGTCACGGCTCCACCACGATCGACGCCGAAGCACTGCCACGCACCCCGCGGTCGTCAACCCACTCCAGCGTGATAGCGCCGCTGGCGCGGGCAATGGTCCAGAACTGCAGCAAGGGATTCGCGGCGATGCCCGAGCCCATTTCAGCGCGGAATATTTCCTGCCCGGCGTAGCGCGCGACCAGCGTGTGGATGACGTTCCTGGCGATCAGCGCGCCCGCCATGTCGTGCGAAAAGCCGGTCTCCATCGGGTGCTGAATGAGCACCCGAACGGCGACCACCTCGCCGGCGCGCGCGCGTTCTGGAACCAGCAAGCGGGCGGGCATCGGATCGGCCTCAGGGCGTGTCCAGGCAGGCCGATTCGGTCACTTCGACCTCTGCGCTGTCCTGCCACCAGCTGCCGTCCGACAGCTGCGCCAGCGCCCACACCCGCTGCGAACCGCTCAGCCGGACCCGGGTCGTCACCATCGCGCGCCCGGCAAAGGGACCGATCCCAAAGGAAGCGATCAGCGCGCGCGGATTGCGATCCGACAGCAGCGCGATGCGCAGCACATGCTCGGCCGGCGTCATCGGGCTGTCGACCCGCACTTCCAGCGGAACCGACAAGCCGTTGTCGGCCAGCCGCGGCGTTCGCAACTGCACCCGACCGTCGCCCAGCGGCGATCCAAAGGTCAGCGCGCGCAGCGCGGCGTCGAAATCGCCCTGGGCCGCCCGCGCGGGCGTCCAGGGCGCGGCCAGCAACGCTGCCGCCGAAGCCAAAAATTCGCGGCGCGCCGCCATCAGCGCAGCGTCTGCAGATAAGCCAGCAGGTCCTCGATCTGCTGGCCGCTGAGAATGGTCTTGCCGCGCCAGGCCGGTGCGACCTGGTGCAGGCCTTCAATGCGGTAATAGGCCGGCATCAGAGTGTCCGGGTTGATGCGCTGCGAGTCGACCAGCCGCAGGCGCAGCTGGCCGGCGCTCAGGCGCGCGCCGACGCCCGCCAGTGGCGGGCCGATGGTTCCGGCACGCGCATCGCCATCGGGCATCGCATGGCACAGCGTGCACTGACCGTCGCGGCCCTGGGCGATCCGCCGGCCGCTTTGCGCATCGCCCGGCGCATCGCCCAGCGGCTGCATCACCGCGTCGCCGGTGATCTGCAGCGCCAAGGGCGAAGGGCTCTGTGCCGCGACCGACGCGCACAGCGCCCACAGCAGCAGCATCGCCGCCGGCCAGCGCCTGGCGCTGCACGGCTCAGACGATGTGCAAGTTCTCATGCTGAAGTGGCAGGCTGCGAATCGGCCTTCCTGCTGCCGCCGACACCGCGTTGATGATGGCCGGCGCGACCACGCAGATCGTCGGCTCGCCGACGCCGCCCCAGAAGTCGTAGGTCGGCACGATCACCGTCTCGATCAGCGGCAACTGCGCAAGACGCGCGATCGGATAGCGATGGAAGTTGTTCTCGACGATACGGCCGTCCTTGACCGTCGACTCGCTTTGCAGCGTGTCAAAGCCGTAGGCGACCGACCCTTCCACCTGCGCGGCGATCTGCTGCGGGTTGACGGCATGGCCGCAATTGGTCGCCAGCACCAGGCGGTGCACCCGGACCTCGGCGCCGCTGACCGACACCTCGGCCACCGCGGCGGTGTAACTGCCGTAGCCCATGAACTGGGCGATGCCGCGGTGGCGCCCAGCCGCCAGCGGCTTGCCCCAGTCGCCCTTGTCGGCGGCGGCGTTGAGCACCGCCAGGTGCCTGGGATGGTTGTGCATCAGCGATCGGCGGAACTCCAGCGGGTCGCGTCCGGCCGCGCGCGCCACTTCCTCGATGAAGCACTCGAGAAAGAGGCCGTTCTGATTGGTGTTCACGCCGCGCCAGGGGCCCACCGGGACATGGGTGTTGCGCATCGCGTATTCGGTGCGCAGGTTCGCCACCGTATAGCCCAGCTGCGCGTCGCTCTTCTCGGGCCAGTAGCCCTGCAACTGGCGCCGGTCCTTGCCGCCGACGATGTTGTGGGGCGCCTGCTGCGCGTTGATCGACTGTCCCGAAACCCGCAGCTGCAGCCCGAGCAGTTGGCCTTTTTCATCCAGGCCCGCCGACAGCTTGCATTGCTCGATCGGCCGGAAGAAGTCGTGCGTCATATCCTCTTCGCGGCTCCAGACCAGCTTGACCGGCAGGCCCGGGAACTGTGCAGCGATCAAAGCCGCCTGGCGGACAAAGTCCTGGTTGCCGCCGCGCCGGCCGAAGCCGCCGCCCAGCGTGTGGTTATAGACCTCGCATTGCTCCAGCGCCAACCCGCTGCTGGCCGACAACGCAGCGAGCGAGGCCTCGGCGTTCTGGCTCGGAACCCAGGCTTCTGCGAAGGCCGGCGTGATGCGCACGGTACAGTTCATCGGCTCCAAGCAGGCATGCGTCACAAAGGGCAGTGAATAGACCGCTTCGACCCGCCTGGCTGCGCCGGCGATGGCCTGCGGCGCGTTGCCGACGTCGATGTCGGCGAACACATTGGCACTGGAGCCCAAGCCCTCGCGCAGGTGCGCGGCTATCTTCGCGCTGTCCTGCGCGCCGTGGACGCCTTCGTCCCAGACTATCGGCAGCGCGTCGAGCGCGGTGCGTGCGCGCCACCAGTTATCGGCGACCACCGCGACCGCGTCGTCGCCGACGCGCACCACCGCGCGCACGCCTCGGCGCGCGCTGACCTTGGCGGCGTCAAAGCTTTGCAACTTGCCTTCGAAAACCGGGCAGGCCTTGATCGCCGCGTAGAGCATTCCCGGCAGCTGCAGGTCGATCGCATACTGCTGCTGCCCGGTGAGCTTGGGCGCGGTGTCGAGCCGCTTGAGCGCTTGGCCGGCGATTTTCCAGTCGCGCGGGTGCTTGAGCACGATGGTCTTGGGGTCCGGCGCAGGAAGCTTGGCCGCGGCTGGCGCCAGCTTGCCGTAGCTGGTGCTGCGCCCACTCGCCGCATGGCGCACCACCCCTTTGGCAACGCTGACTTCGGCCAGCGGAACCTGCCACTGATTCGCCGCAGCCTGCAGCAGCAACATGCGCGCCGCGGCGCCGCCCTGGCGCACATAGTCGTGCGACTGGCGTATGCCCTGGCTGCCGCCGGTCGACATATTGCGCCAGACGCGCTTGCGCGCCAGATTCTGGCCAGCGGTGATCGGTTGCAGGCTGACCTTGTCCCAGTCGCATTCCAGCTCCTCGGCCACCAACTGCGCCAGTCCGGTATGGGTGCCCTGCCCCATTTCGGCGCGCGCAATGCGGATCACGCAGCGCTCGTCGGGCTGCACCACCACCCAGGCGTTGACTTCTTCGGCGCTTCCCGCCGCAGCCTGTACCCCCTGCGCCTGCGCGCCCAGGTGAAAACCCAACGCGAAGCCGCCGCCAGACGCTGCTGCGGCGACCACGAAGGAACGGCGGGACAAACGGGCCTTGCCCACGGAGTTGCGATCGGCCATGGAGCCCCCCTCAGACACTGGTCATGTGGATGACCGACCCCACACCCTTGCCGGTCTGCGCCGCGAGATGGATCGCGGCGCGGATGCGCTGGTAGGTTCCGCAACGGCAGATGTTGGTCATCGCCTCGTCAATGTCCTTGTCGGTGGGCTTGGCAATCCGCTGGATCAGCGCCGCGGCAGCCAGTATCTGGCCCGACTGGCAATAGCCGCACTGCGGCACATCGAGCGCCTTCCAGGCCAGTTGCACCGGATGCGATCCGTCGGCAGACAGGCCCTCGATCGTCGTCACCTTGCGCCCGACCGCGGCGGACACCGGGTACGAGCACGATCGCACCGGCTCGCCGTCGAGGTGCACCGTGCAGGCGCCGCACTGGGCGATTCCGCAGCCGAATTTGGTACCGGTCATTCCGAGCAGGTCGCGCAGCACCCACAGCAGGGGCATCTCGGGTTCGGCGTCCACCGAATGGGACTTGTCATTAATCGTCAATTGCAGCACGCTGGTCTCCTGGTGATGGGGCGCATGGATTGCATCGACATCGCAGCGCCCCACAGCGCGCAACGACTGGCCGTCCGTCGGACTCGAAAGTCCAGCGGATCCTCATTTTATGGGGCAACAGCGGCACACATGGAACGCGACAGGCGGAAGCACACACAGAAAATAGGGGGGCGGAATTTTTTCAGGCCCGACGCGAAAAGAGCGCCGAACTGCGCTAAATTCGGCGCCAGATACTTGGGTGCTTAAGTATTTGGACACACGGGCAGCGCCAACCGGGAGAGACCATGGAAAGCGAAGAACAGAACCGGCTGCTGACGCAGGTCGGCCGCGCGACGCCGATGGGCGAGCTGATGCGCCGCTACTGGCAGCCGATCTGCGCGGCCTCGGAAATCGACGACCGGTGGACCCGCAAAGTGCGCCTGCTCGGCGAAGACCTGGTGCTGTTTCGCGACCGCCAGAGCCGGCGCGGGCTGATCGCCGAACAGTGTCCGCACCGGCGCGCGTCCTTCCTGCACGGAATACCGACCCAGGACGGCATCCGCTGCCCCTACCACGGCTGGGAATTCAGCGCGCAGGGCCAGTGCCTGAACCAGCCCAACGAGCCCGATAACTGCGCCTTTCGCGACAAGATGAAGACCGACGCCTACCCGGTCGAGGAACTCGGCGGCCTGCTGTTCGCCTACCTGGGGCCCGAGCCGCGTCCGCTGTTGCCGCGCTTTGACGGCTTCGTCGCCGAAGGCGCGATCCGCATGCTCGGGCGCGCGCTGCTGCCGGTCAACTGGCTGCAGGTGATGGAGAATTCGCTCGACCCGATCCACACCGAATGGCTGCACGGCCACCATTACCAGTTCCAGAAAGAGCAGGAAGGCGTGACCGTGGCGATCAGCGCGCACCACGAAAAAATTGACTTTCGCGAGTTCGAGTTCGGCATCACCAAGCACCGCCTGTTGGCCGGCCATTCCGAGGACTCCGACGACTGGCGCATTGGCCACCCGATCGTGTTTCCCAACACGCTGGCGGTCGGCAACGGCGACGTCGGAACCCGCTATTACTCCTTCCAGTTTCGGGTTCCGGTGGACGACACCCACACGCTGCATCTCTGGTACACCGCCTACATGCCGCCGCCTGGCGCCGTGGTGCCGCAGCAGCTGCTGCGTGGCGTGCAGCTCTACGACGTACCGTTCAAGGACAGCCAGGGCGAGTTCATTGTCGACAATGTCGACGGGCAGGACATGATGGCCTGGATCACGCAGGGCGCGATAGCCGACCGCAGCCGCGAGAATCTGGGCTCGACCGACAAGGGGGTGGCGATGTACCGGCGTGTGCTGCGCCGCGAGATCAAGAAGGTGCAGCAGGGCCTGGACCCGATGGGGCTGGTGCGCGACCCGGCGCGCAACACCCGCATCGACCTGCCCAACGAGCGCAAGAAGCACCACAACAGCGACGGCTTCGCCAGCTTCCTGTATCGAACGCACGCAAAATATTCGCCGATCGCCGACCAGGTGGCGGCCGTCTTTGACCAGGCGCGCGATGCCAAGGCTGCCGCAGAAAAACGGGAAGCAGCATGAGCCCCGAACAAGCCCAACACAAGCTCATCGACGCCGGACGGGTGCTGGACGCGGCAGGCCAGGGCGACCTGACGCGCGGCCACGTGTCGATCCGCATGCCCGGCGATCCCACCCGCTTTTATATGAAGCCGCACAGCTTCGGCCTGGACGAAATAACGATGGAAAACATCGTGGTCTGCAACCTCGACGGCGAAAAAGTGGCCGGCAGCGCGCGCAAGCACAGCGAGGTCTACATCCATTCCGAAATATTCAAGGCCCGCCCCGATGTGATGAGCGTGATCCACACGCACCCGACCTACGCGGTCGCGCTGTCGGCCACCGGCGCCCCGCTGCGCCCGGTCAGCCAGCCGGCGGTCGCCTTTTCCGACGGACTGCCCTACTTCACCGAGACCATCGACCTGATCCGCAGCCAGGACATGGGGGCTGGCGTCGCGCGCGCGCTGGGTGTGCACAAGGCGGTACTGCTGCGCAACCACGGCGCTGCGATCGTCGGCGCTTCAATCGAGGAGTCGACGATCCTGGCGCTGATGCTCGACAACGCCTGCCAGATTCAGCTGTTGGCCGATGCCGCCGGACCCGCCGGCCCGCAGTTCGACGCCGCCAGCATCGCGCGGCTGCACCACAACATCACCCGACCCGAGCAGTACAGTATCAACTTCGACTACCTGGTGCGGCGCGCGCGCGCCGCACGCGTTTGAACGCCGCCGCAACCCCCCCGCACCAAGGATCCCAGGCATGGCCCCACACCGACTCAGACGTCTGCTGCTGCCAGCGCTGCTATGCGCCGCACTGGCGCCAATCGCCGGCGCGCAGGAAACGCCCAAGATGGCAGCAGCGCGCGAGATCGCGCTGTACCAGGGCCCGGACCGACAGGAACGCCTGATAGAAGCGGCCAAGAAGGAGGGCGAGCTTTCGGTCTACCACGTCTATCCGAACCTCACCATCATGATGACCGCCTTCACCAAGAAGTACGGCATCAAGGTGCGCGCCTGGCGCGCCGGCTCCGAGGCGGTGCTGCAGCGGCTCGCGACCGAGCAGCGCGGCGGGCGCTTTGACGTCGACATCGTGCAGAACAATGCGCCGGAAAACGAGGCCGCGCACCGCGAGCAGCTGTTGCTCGCGGTGCGCTCGCCGTACCAAGCCGACCTGATCGCGCAGGCGGTTCCGGCGCACCGCGAATGGGTCGGCATCACAATCGACGTCTGGACCGCCGCCTACAACACGAGCAAGGTAAAAAAGGAAGACCTGCCCAAGCGCTACGAAGACCTGCAGGACCCCAAGTGGAAGGGCCGCATCGCGATTGAGGCGAACAACCACGGCTGGTTCGGCACCCTGCTGTCCGAGCTCGGCGAGGAACAGGGCGCCAAGCTATTCAATACCATCGTCGCCACCAACGGCATATCGGCGCGCAAGGGCCACTCGCTGCTGACGCAGCTGGTCGCGTCGGGCGATGTGCCGCTGGCGCTGACCGTCTACAACTGGAACCCGGAGCAGCTCAAGGCCAAGGGCGCGCCGATCGAAGGCCTGCTGATCGCACCGGTGATCGCGCAGCCCAGCACCATCGCGATGCTCAAACACTCGCCCAATCCGGCAACGGCCATCCTGTTCTACGACTTCATGCTGGGCGAGGGCCAGAAGCTGCTGGCCGACAACAGCTACGTGGTGGCGAGCAAGAAGTTCCCCTCACCTTTCGCCAACACGGCGGTGAAGTACATCGACCCGGTGCTGGCGCTCGACCATCAGGACAAATGGCTCAAGTCCTTCGAAGACATCATCATCAAGAAAGCCAAGTGAACGCCAAGGGACAGGCGCCGGCGCAGCGCCGCACGGGTCCGGCATGGCGCGAGGCTTTGCACGACGAGCGCATGGCCCACCTGATCAAGAACGCCTTTCGCTGCACCTCGAGCAGCCTGCAACGCAGCCTGCGCGAGCACGGCATCCGCTACGGGCACTGGACTTTCCTGCGCATCCTGTGGCAGGCCGACGGACTGACCCAGCGCCAACTCAGCGAGCAGGCCGGCGTCAGCGAGGCATCGGCGGCCACGGTGCTGCGGGCGATGGAAAAACTGGACTACCTGCGGCGCGAGAAGATGCCCGACAACCGCAAGGAAATCCGCGTATTTCTGGCGCCGGCGGGCGCCGCGCTGCGCGCGCTGAGCATTCCCTGCGCCGAGCAGGTCAACCGCCAGGCGACCGCCAACATTGACGCGCACGACCTGGCCGCCACCCGGCGCACGCTGCTGGCGGTGATTGCCAACCTAAGCCCGGACGGCGCGCTGTCCGGCCGGGCGCGCCGATCCAACCCGCTGAAACCTCCGCCATCGAAAGCCACACCATGACCCAACTGCAGCTGTCCATCGCCACCACCGACTACGACCATTTCCGCGACATCCGGATGGGGACCGTCAAGCCCGAAGGCATCGACCTGAACTGGTCCAACCTGGGCCACCACGAGTGCTTTGCGCGCTTCACCGCGAACCGGGAATTCCATTTGGCCGAGCTGTCCTTCGCCAAGTTCGCCACCCAGGTGACGCGCGCCAACAGCGACATCATCGGGCTGCCGGTGATCTGCTCGCGGCTGTTTCGCTTCAGCTCCTTTTATGTCAACAAGAAGAGCGGCATCCGCAGCGTGCAGGACCTGATCGGCAAGAAGGTCGGCTCGCCCGAGTGGGCGCATTCGGCAGCCGTCTACATGCGCGGCTGGATGCACAACGACATGGGGGTGAAGCTGTCGGACGTGCACTGGTTCCAGGCCGGCGCCAATGCGCCGGGCCGGGTCGAAAAGGTCGAGATCAACCTGCCCGAGGGCGTGCGGCTCACCCGCGTGGCCGACAAGTCGCTGAGCCAGTTGCTCGCCGCCGGCGAGATCGACTGCGCGATCATCGCGCGCCCGCCCACCTGCTTTCTGGAAGGACACCCCGACGTCGTTCGCCTGTTTCCCGACTTCCTCGACATGGAAGAGGCCTACTACGACCGCACCAAGGTCTGGCCGATCATGCACATCATCGCCATGCAAAAGCGCATCCTCGACGACAACCCCTGGGTGGCGCGCAACCTGTTCAACGCCTTCCAGGAGTCCAAGCGGCGCAGCATAGAGCGTTTGCTCGACCCGGCCGTTTCGCGCTACCCCTTGGCCTGGCTGACCAGCTACGCGCGCAAGATGCGCGATCGCTTCGGCGGCGACCCCTTCCCCTACGGCATCGAGGAAAACCGCGCGACCTGGGAGCAAATGGCGCTGTATACGCACCAGCAGGGCATCGCGCACCGCCAGTTCACGCCGGAGGAAATCTTCCCCGCCGGCATAATGACCAACGTCGTCATCTAAGGCGCGCACGCGCAAAAACCATGAGCAACTCCCCTGTTTCAGCCGGTCCGATCGACGCCGCCGTGCTGGCCGACCTGGCGGCTGCCAGCCGGGTGCTGGCAGCGCAAGGCGTCGTCGACGGCTTCGGCCATGTGTCGATGCGCCACCCCGGATCGGGCGCACGCTACCTGATGTCGCGCTCGCTGGCGCCGGCGCTGGTAACACCCGACGACATCATCGAGTACGACCTCGACAGCCAAGCCTGCAACGCCGCCGGACGCGCGAGTTTTCTGGAGCGATTCATCCATGGCGCGGTCTACAAGGCGCGGCCCGACGTGATGGCGGTGGTGCACAGCCATTCGCCCTCGGTCGTACCGTTCGGGCTGGTGCGCATCAAGATGCAGGAGATGTTCCACAACGCGGCCTTTCTGGCAGCCGGCGTTCCGGTGTTCGACATCCGCGACAAGTTCGGCGCCACCGACATGCTGGTGGGCAACGCGCCCAAGGGCGAGGCGCTGGCCGAGTCGCTGGGCGAGCGCGACGTGCTGCTGATGCGCGCGCACGGCAGCGTCGCCTGCGGACCGAGCCTGCCGATGGCGGTTTTTCGCGCCGTCTACACCGAGGTCAACGCACGCATCCAGCACTGGAGCCTGGCACTGGCGGCCGGCGAGCCGCTGGCGGCGCTCGACGAACAGGAAGGCCTGCTCGCCGACGCGGTCAACCAGGGCGCGGGCGTTCGCGCCTGGGACCTGTGGCGGACCCAGATCCGGGCCCAGGTCGGCTGGTAAACCGCTGCAGCGCGCAACCCACCCCATCCTCAGCCACCACCAGGAGAAGCCGCCATGGGCGACCCCACCGAATTGAAGCAGCAGCTCGTCGACTGCATCCGCATGCTCGAAAGCGCGGACATCATCGACTACAACGGCCACGCGAGCATTCGCCTCGACGGCGACCGGATGCTGATCAACATGGGCGCATGCCAGCGCAGTCGGCTCAGCGTCGACGACATCTGCACCATCGACATGGAAGGCCGACTGGTCGACGGTCAGGGCAAGCCGCCGCTCGAGTTCCATCTGCACGCCGGCGTCTACCGGGCCCGGCCCGATGTCCAGGCCTGCGTCCATGCGCACCCCAAATGGTCCACCTTCCTGACCATGACCGGCCACGCCTATGAGCCGGTCTATGCGCAGGGTTCGCTGGTCTACCCGGTGCCGGTGCTCGACTCGCCCAACTCGATCAACAACCGCGCCATGGCCGACCGCCTGGCCGCGACGCTGGGCGACCGGCCGGCTGCGCTGATGAAGTCGCACGGCGCGGTCACGGTGGGCAAGAGCATCCAGGAGGCTTTTGTGCTGGCGAACTACATGGAAGAAAACGCCTACCGCCAGTACATGGCGATGCAAATCGGCAAGCCCTACGTCTTCACCCCGCACGAGCTCGCCATGTGCCGCGAAAAGCTATGGTCCGACACGCTGTTCCAGCGCGCCTGGGACCACTTCCACGCCAAGCTGGCGTAGCCCTCGGCCTACAGCGGCTACAGGCTCTGCTCGACCAGCAGGCGCAGCTCGTCGCTGACCTCGGGCTCGATGCCGAACCAGGCCTTCCAGGCCAGTGGCCCCTGGTGCAGCAGCATGCCCAGACCACCCACCGTCGGGTTGCCGCGCGCGCGCGCTGCCGCCAGCAAAGGCGTCTCCAGCGGCACATAGACGATATCGGCAACGACCGCCGTCACCGGCAGCGCGTCGAGTGCGATGTCGAGTGCACCCTGTCCGACCATGCCCTGGCTGGTGGTGTTCACCACCAGCGCCGCGCCGCGCAGCAGTTCGCTGCGCTGCTCCCAGTCAAAAGCCTGGACCGCGCCGCCCAAGGCCTGTGCCACCGCGCGCGCGCGCTGCGCGCTGCGGTTGACCAGTCGTATCTCGGGCACCCCCTCCTGCAGCAATCCGTAGCACACCGCGCGCGAACCACCGCCGGCGCCGATCACCACCGCCGGACCGGCGTCGGCGCGCCAGTGCGGTTGCTGCCGGCGCAGATTGCGGATGAAGCCGAAGGCGTCGTTGTTGCTGCCCAGCAGGCTGCCGTCGGGGCGCACCGTCACGCAGCTGATGGCGCCGATGGCGCGCGCAGACACGTGCACCTCGTCGACGATGCGCATCGCCTCCTGCTTGTGCGGAATCGTCACATTGCAGCCGGCAAAGCCCAGCGCGGGCAGCGCGCGCAGCGCCCGCTCCAGACCCTCGGGCCGGATCGCCAGCGGCACATAGGCGCCGGCGAGCTGGTGCCGGGCAAACCAGTAGTTGTGAATCATCGGCGAGCGCGAATGCATGATGGGCCAGCCCATCACGCCCGCGAGCAGGAATGTGTCGGTATGTGCCATGGCTTCGGGTCCTCCGGAAACGGTTTGACAAAGCGCCGCGGCGGCGGCAAAAAATCGGCACCCGATGGGCACCACGTCCGGCATTGCCTTGACAGCCATGCCGGTGTGCATTCTAATCGGCGACGTTCAACATAAAAGACCATCGTTCCGCATAAAGGGACAACAGATCGGATTCGGTCGGCCCGATCGCCACACGGAGATGCTATGGACCGCAGAAACGCGCTGCAAGCGATTGCCCTGGGACTTGGCGCGCTGCCGCTGCTGAGCGCGGCGCAGGATGCCTGGCCGAGCAAGCCGATCAAGATCATCGCGCCGGTGGCGCCCGGCGGGGGCGTCGATCTGGTCGCGCGCACCATGGGCGACCGGCTCGCACGCGTGCTGGGCCAGAGCTTCATCGTCGACAACCAGAGCGGCGGCGGCGGCACCATCGCCGCGCAGATGGTCACCCGCGCCGCGCCCGACGGCTACACGCTGATGCTCGGCTATGTCGGCACGCATGGGACCAACCCGGCGGTGCGCAAGCTGCCCTACGACGCGGTCAACGGCTTTACCGCGATCGGCATGGTCGGCGGAACGCCCAATGTGCTGGTCGTCCACCCTGCGCTGCCGGTCCAGTCGGTCAAGGAGTTTGTCGCCCACCTGAAAGCCAACCCGGCGCGGCTGAGCTATGGTTCGGCCGGCCAGGGAACGCTGACCCACCTGGTGATGGAGCAGTTCAAGGAAGATAGCCAGACCTTCATGGTCCATGTGCCGTACCGCGGCATCGGCCCGGCCATCGTCGACGTGCTGGGCAACCAGACGCAGGCGATGTTCCCCGGCTTGGCGGCGGCGCTGCCGCACATCAGCGCGCGCAAGATGCGCCCGCTGGCCGTCACCGGCGCCCGGCGCCACCGGCTGCTGCCCGAGGTGCCGACGATGGCCGAACTCGGCTTCAAGGGTTTCGACGGCGTGCAGTGGTACGGCATCATGGGCCCGGCGAAAATGCCCGCAGCGATCGTCAGCCGGCTGAACACCGAAATCAACCAGCTGATCAACACCCCCGAGCTGCGCGACAAGCTGGCGTCCGAAGCGCTCGACACCATGCCGATGACGAGCGAGCAGTTCGCCAGCTACATCAAGACCGACATCGACAAGTGGTCGCGTCTGGTCAAGGCGCGCAAGATCGACCTCGAATAAACCCCTATTTTCCGGAACTCCCATGGCCATCAACAGCAAGGTAAAAGCCGACCCCCACGCACCCGCTATCAGCCAGATGCTGGCCGAATTCGCCGTCGGCCATCCGTCCAGGGGCTGGAGCGACGCAGTCGACCGCGAGGCCCACCGCACCTTCGCCAACTGGGTCGGCTGCGCCATCGGCCCGTCGACGCACCAGACCCTGCAAGCCGCGCTGGCGGCGGTGATGGAACTCTCGCCCGCGCCGCAGGCGTCGATACTCGGGCGCCGCGAAAAGGTCGACCTGGCCAACGCGGCGCTGCTCGGCGGCATCAGCTCGCACACCTTCGACTTCGACGACACGCACCTGCGCACCATCATCCATCCGGCCGGTCCGGTGGCGCCTGCGGCGCTGGCGCTGGCCGAGCACCTGGGACGCAGCGGGCGCGAACTGCTCGACGCGATCGTGATCGGCATCGAGGTGTCGTGCCGGGTCGGCAACGCGATCTATCCCGACCACTACGACCGCGGCTGGCACATCACCGGCTCCACCGGCATGCTCGGCAGCGCCGCCGCCTGCGCCCGGCTGCTCGGGCTCGACGCCGCACGCACCCAGATGGCCATCGGCATCGCCGCCTCGCAACCGATCGGTGTGCGCGAACAATTCGGCACCATGACCAAGCCCTTTCACCCCGGCGGCGCCGCCAAGGCCGGGCTGATGTCGGCGCTGATGGCCAAGCACGGCTACACCGCGTCCAAACGGGCGCTCGAAGCACCGCGCGGGCTGCTGCAGGTCTTTTCCGACAAAACCGACTGGTCGCAGGTCACCGACAAGCTGGGCCATAGCTGGGAAGTCGCCCTCAACACCTACAAGCCCTTTGCCTGCGGCATCGTGATCCACCCCAGCATCGACGGCTGTGTGCAGCTGCGCGAAGAGCACGGCCTGAAAGCCGAGGACATCGACAGCGTCAGCATCCGGGTGCACTCGCTGGTGCTCGAACTCACCGGCAAGAAGACACCGTCGACCGGACTCGAGAGCAAGTTCAGCGTCTACCACAGCTGTGCCGTCGGGCTGCTGTACGGCCAGGCGGGCGAGCATGAGTACACCGACGCGGTCGTCAACCGGCCCGAGGTGCAGGCGCTGCGCGCGCGCGTCGAGGCCATCGTCGACGACACGGTGCACGAGGCCTCTTCGGACATCACCATCCGCACCCGCGACGGCCGCACGCTGCATCGCTTTGTCGAGCATGCGATCGGAAGCGTCGAGCGCCCGATGAGCGACGCCCAGTTGCGCGCCAAGTTCTGCGGCCAGAGCGATCCGATTCTGGGCGCCGAGAAGTCCGCACGCGCCTGGAGCGTGGCGATGGACATCGCGCACTGCACCGGCATGGGCGACCTGATCGCCGCGGCGACCTGATCCGCACGCCCTCCGTAGCCGGACCGCGCCGCACCGTGCCACCGCAAGCCCCTACCAGCGCGCCAGCGAGCGTGGCCGAACGGCTGGCCGCAGCGATCGCGCTGTGCCGGCCGCAGGACGACGCCAAAGCCGGCGCGGTCGCGCGCCGGCTGGTGCTCGACATCGCCGGCATCTGCGTCGCCGCGCGCCGCGAAGACTATGTGCTGGCCGCGATGGCCGCCATCGACCAGGACGGGCCCTGCAGCGTCATCGGCCACGACGCGAAGCTGGGCGTCGAGGGCGCGGCCTTTGTCAACGGCACGGCAGCGCACGGCGAGGACTTCGACGACACCTACGAAGGCGGACCGGTGCATGCCGGCGCGGTGGTCGTTCCGGCGCTGCTGGCGGCGGCCGAGCGCCACGCGCTGTCGGGGTCCGACCTGCTGCGCGGCATCGCGGTCGGCGTCGAAGTGATGTGCCGGCTGTGCGCCGTCGCGCCGATGAAGGTGCACCAGGCGGGTTTTCATCCGACCGCGGTCTTCGGCGTGATGGGCGCGGTCGCGGGCCTGGGCGCTGCGTTGCGCCTGACGCAGGCGCAAACGGTCAACGCCTTCGGCATCGCCGGCAGCATGGCCAGCGGCATCATCGAATACCTCGCCGACGGCGCCTGGACCAAGCGCATGCACCCGGGCTGGGCGGCGCAGTCCGGCTACCGCGCGGTTCGGCTGGCGCTGGCGGGCTTCAAGGGACCGCGCACGGTATTCGAAGGCCAGCACGGCTTCTTCCACGGTTTTGCCAACACCGCCGGTGGCGACTTCGAGGCCATGCTGCGCGGCTTCGGCAGCGACTGGATCTGGACCACCATCGCCTTCAAGCCCTACGCCTGCGGCACCATGGCGCACCCCTTCATCGACTGCGCACGCGCCTGGCGTGCGCGCGGCATCGACCCGCTGGCGATCGCGCAAATCGAATGCGAGACCGCCGAAGGCATCGTCCACCGGCTGTGGGAGCCGCTGCCGCTCAAGGCCGCGCCGCCCAACGCCTACGCGGCGAAGTTCAGCATCCCCTATGCGATCGCGGTGGCGATCGTGCACGACAACGCCGGGCTCGGTGAGTACCGGGACGAACAGGTCCGGGACCCGCTGCTGCTGCGCATCGCGTCGCGGGTGCGTTACACGGTCGACCCGGCCAACCCCTACCCGAAGCGCTTCACCGGCCACCTGCGCGTGACGCTCGAGGACGGTAGCGTGCACGAGCACCGGCAGGATTTCTTCAAAGGCGGCGTGGCGCATCCGCTGTCCGACGCCGACCTGCTGCACAAGTTCAACGCCAACTGCGCGCACGGCGCGATGGCAGCGCCGCACGCACAGCAGCTCGCGCACGGCATCGCAGCGCTGTTCGACGCCCCGGTGGCGCATTTCCCGCGCTCGAGCGCCAGCACCTGAGGCCGCGTCGATGAGCACAAGCGCCATGCCCCTCACGCAGCCCGTGGCACTGGTCACCGGAGCCGGGCGCAACGTCGGCCGCGCGATCGCGCTCACGCTGGCCACCAGCGGCCACGCGGTGGCCGTCAACGTGCGCAGTTCGGTGGCCGAAGGCCGCAGCGTCGTCGACGCAATCATCCGCAGCGGCGGCACGGCGATGCTGTGCGTCGCCGACGTCGCCGACCAGGCGGCGGTGCAAGCGATGGTCGCCGCCATCGCCAGCGCCTGGGGCCGCATCGACGTGCTGGTCAACAACGCCGCGAACCGGCGCGAGGCACCGCTGGCCGAGATCAGCGCCGACGACTGGCACGCCA